>R21__coassemble_99_pt1 | contig 70531 bp, 63 predicted proteins | sample R21__metabat2_high_PE_011 | metagenome-assembled genome bin R21
AGTCGGTCGTGAGTCTCTCGAGGATATGGGGTCCTCCTTAAGACAACTATAGTATAGCGCTTTAACATTAATTGCCGATTAATTGTTGCTTAACTTCAGTTAAACTTTGCTCACTTTTACATTAAATCTAGTTAAATTTACACAAAATGAGCAAAATAAACGCATCGGAGCACTTTTAGCCCGGTGCGTTATTGTTATATATTGTATTGAATTGTATGTCCGACCCTAGAGCGCATTTCGAACATTTAAGTCTGACGCGAGTGCACATTATTTATTTGGAGTACAGGTTGTTGTTCGAGAACTCGGCGTTGGTTGTGATGTCAATGCCGAGAGCCTTGAGTGATTGTTCGTCCTTCTCGGAGAGGATGGCTGTGCAGTGTGCAACGCAGCCTTCCAGGTTAGGGATCTCGCGGAGAGCCAGCTCAGCAAATGGATTGGTGAGCTTGGTCAGTGTCAAGGCCATGATTACCTCTTCGAGGTTCAGGCTGGACTTGTCACGGAAGATGCCTACCTTGGTGTTGGCCATTGATTCGAAAATAGTTGGTGTGATGATTGTCATATCATCCTGAATGCCGGCCATGTGCTTGAGTGCATTGAGAATCATTGCAGCGGTCGCTACCATTCTTCTTGAGCTGCGGCCTGTAATGATGGTTCCATCCTGCAGTTCCATTGCAGCTACTACGACGTTCTCGTATCTCTCTGGGTTCTGTTCCTTCTTAACCTCAACGTATTCCTCTGCTTCACGAACAGCAGGTCTATCATATTTGGTTGCGCCAACTTCCTCCATCAGGAGCTTGCAGCGCTCGAGAATTGACTCGTCGATGGTGCCCTTTCTGTATGAACACTCTGCGATCAGATATCTACGGATAATTTCCTGGATAGCTGCTTCACGACATGCCTCATCGTCGATGATGCCAAATCCAATTCTATTAACACCCATGTCTGTTGGGGATTTGTATCCTGCATCAGATCCAGTGATTGCGGTCAGAATTCTCTTGAGCACAGGGAAGGCGTCTACATCTCTGTTGTAGTTAACTGCCGTCTGGCCATAAGCCTCCAGATGGAATGGGTCAATCAAGTTGACATCCTTGAGGTCTGCTGTTGCTGCCTCGTATGCGATGTTAACTGGATGCTTGAGTGGGAGGTTCCATACAGGGAAGGTCTCGAATTTGGCATAGCGTGCTTTGTTGCCTCTCTTGTACTCATGGTAAACCTGAGACAGGGAAGTCGCCAGTTTGCCGGAGCCGCCACCTGGGCCTGTAACACAAACAAGTGGTTTGGTTACTTCGATATATGGGTTAGCACCGTAGCCTTCCTCAGATACGATGGTATCGACATCTGTAGGATAGCCCTTGGTGAACATGTGCTTGTAAGTGCGGATGCCACGACGTTCGAGCTTGGCAATGAACTGATTGACAGCTGGGGCATCCTCATATCTTGTGACAACAACGGAATTGACTTCGAGGTCGTAGCTACGGAAAGCGTCGATAAGTCTCAGTACTTCGAGGTCATATGTGATACCAAAGTCCTGTCTAGTCTTGCTCTTAATGATATCTCCTGCGTAGATGCAGATGATAATCTCCGCCTGGTCCTTCATCTTCTGGAGTAACTTAATTTTGGCATTCTCATCAAATCCGGGGAGCACTCTCATAGCGTGCTTATCCTGAACGAGTTTGCCTCCGAACTCCAGATACAGTCTGCCTTCTCCACCCTGAATTCTTTCCAGGATATATTTGGACTGTTCCTCTATGTACCTCTCTGCGTCAAATCCTATCTTCTTCATTATCTTCCTTCTCTTACTTACGATGGTTGTACTTCAATCTCGAGAACATTACGTCTTGAGAAATATTGGTCGAATTTGATCTTGTAATCCACCTCGATGGAACCGTAGCCCTCTTCATCAAGGTTGCCCTTCAGTTTATTGGTATACACTTCAAGATCGATGCTGGCGAGCTGAGGGATCTTGTATCTCGTGATATTCTTCACGCCCTGCTGCAGCACCATATCTGTGTCGTCATCATCGCCTTTGCTATAGCGGCGAATCTGCAGGGAATTATCCTTGAGCTTGAGCATAGTTCTTGTATCCTCAAGTCCTGCCTCAACGGACTCCTCGTAGGTAATGTATGTTGCGTTATCCTTGGAGTACATTGTTCCTTCAGTTCTGATCTCAACAGTGTCTTCAAGCTCCAATTCACGCTTGAAAGCCTCGCCACTTGGTGCGAGGTTCTCTGAGTATTGTGAGCTCTTAATTACTAATGATACATTTTTCTTCATAACTCTTTTATTTTATACTTTTAACTGAATTGACACAATAGCAACATATTTGATTTTTACAATGATTTGTGTAAGAATCATCTTGTATATATAGGAGGTTTTCTATGTTAGAAAGAGATAAACATTTCGTTGCATTCCACGACGGTCAGGAGGTCGAAGTTCCTGAGGAATTTAAAGCGGCCCAGCCGGTGGATGTTCCATATACAACGAGAACTAATGAAACTATTATTCCGGAAGTTGAATCGCAGAGTGAATACCAGGAGTACAAGGCTGAGCCTGAGAAGAAGACTGTACCATCTGATTCTTATGTAACCAAGAAATTCATGATTGTCTGCATGGTGATTGCCATCGTAGTAAGTACTCTCCTTGGGGCAGGAATCTCCATGGCATTCGGTGGTGGCGGCAGCAAGGAACACGACAATCTGTCTGAGAGTTCCCTCAGCGCTGCAACTGGTAGCAAGCTGACTGTGGCTGAAATCGTTGCTAAGAATGCTGACGCCGTAGTTGAAATCGTAGTTGAGAGCACTGGCATCGGCATATTCGGTCAGACAACTCTGCAGGAAGGTGCTGGTTCCGGTGTCATCGTTAACTCCGATGGATATATCGTAACAAACTATCACGTTATCGAGGGTGCTAAGACTGTAACTGTTACTCTCCACAATGGCGATGAATACAAAGCAAGCATTATCGGCGGTGACGATGCTAGTGACCTAGCGGTACTCAAGATTAATGCGAAGAATCTCACTGTTGCAACTCTCGGAGACAGCAGCAAGGTAGTTGTTGGCGATCTCGCTGTTGCAATCGGCAACCCTCTGGGTCAGCTCGGTGGTACTGCAACTTCTGGCATCGTATCCGCTCTTGATAGAGAGCTGACCATTGAGAATAGAACACTTACTCTGATGCAGACTGACGCTGCAGTTAATCCTGGTAACTCAGGTGGCGGACTCTTCAACGGAGCCGGTGAACTCATCGGTATCGTTGAATCCAAGACCTCTGCAACAGGTATTGAAGGTCTTGCTTTCGCAATTCCTATCAATTCTGTTAAGGATGAAATCGACCAGCTGATTACTGATGGTAAGGTACAGGGCAAGCCATCCATCGGTATCTCAATCACTGATGTTTCCGAGTCTAATGCTCAGTACTACAATCTGAGTGAGCCTGGCGTATACATTGCACAGGTTACTGGCGAAAACGCAGAGAAGGCTGGATTCCAGGAGGGTGATAAGATCGTTTCATTCGAAGGCGATGCTGTTAAGGATAGCAATGACCTGATTAAGAAGGTGCGTGCACACAAGGTTGGCGATACTGTTACCGTTGTAGTTTCACGTTCCGGTCAGGAAATTAAGATCAAGACCAAGCTCGAAGAATCAACCACTGCTGCTAACAGCGCTAAGAATCAGCAGAAACAAGAAGAGCAGCAGCAACAGCAGCAAGAGGAAATCGATCCATTCGGATTCGGTTGGTAATAAGGAAAAACAGCACAAAAATGATTATTAATGCTCATGCCAAAATAAATATATCATTGGATGTTCTTGGGCGTCGTGACGACGGATACCACAACATATCGTCTTTAATGCAGGATATCGGCCTGTATGATGTTGTGGAAATCAAGAAATGTTCGGAAATCTGTGCAAAATACAATTCAGTACATTGCAGGATTTCCAAGCTTGATGTATATTTATGTATGAGCGTAGATACAATCCCACTCGATGAGAACAACCTCGCGATCAAGGGTGCTAGAGCTATCATTGAGGCTCTGTGTCCAGACGGCGATTTCGAGGATGGCTGTTCTCTCAGAGCTGGTGATGCCGTGTCGATTACCATCGACAAACAGCTGCCTGTGGCAGCTGGCATCGCGGGTGGCAGCGGCAACGCCGCGGCAGCGATGCTCGGCATCAACGCAATAGCCGGCTATCCTCTCTCCTTAAGAGAGCTGATGGCAATTGGTGCTAAGGTCGGTGCAGACGTACCATATTCACTGATGATGAACGCCAAGAAGAACGAGGCTGTTCTCAGTGGCTTGCCGGGTATCGAAGAGGCTAGCACAGCCGCCATGATGGGTGGCATCGGTGATATAGTCGAACCTGTAGCTCCAATCAAGAGGCACGTCATAATGATCAATCCTGGAATCTCTGTATCAACAAGAGAGGCGTACGAATCAATCGACGCACTGCAGGATTACAACGACGCAGCCGGACTATTCACGAACCAGCTAGAGAAGTTCACTTTGGCACACTATCAGGAAGCCAGAGAACTCAAAGAAGATATGGCCAAGTACCTACACGCGGACACGGTGCTGATGAGCGGCAGCGGTCCTACAATGATTGCATATTATACAGATGCTGCACTTGCGCGCAGGGACTATGATTCCATGATGAATTCAGATTGGTTCAGACCTTGTTGGCGCGCATGGCTCACGGTAACGGGAGGCAGCGACAAGGAGGATTAAGAACAATGATGGACTTTCAGCTGAAGGTACAGAAACCCCTGAAGGAATTGGTTTATCTTGAGCTTAAACACAAGATTCTGACTGGAGAAATCGCTTCACAGACTAGACTGATGGAGATTGATTTGTCTGAAAAGATGAACGTCAGCAGAACCCCTATTAGAGAGGCTATTAAGAGACTGGCTGACGAAGGACTTGTTAAGGTTGAGCCTCGACGTGGCGCATATGTTGCCAACATTTCCATTAAGGACATGCTCAACGTATTCGAAGTTCGTGAAGATATGGAAGGGTTTGTAGCCAAGCTGGCTAGTGAACGTATCACAGATGAGCAGAAGTTAGAGCTCGAGAAAATTGCTCGTGAGTATGAGGCTGCAATCAAACACCCTAACAAAGAAGCTATTATCGAGCTGGACGAGAAGTTCCACAACTTCATCGTAGACTGCTGCAACAATGATACATTGAGTGAGTTGATTAACTATGTTCAGGAGTTGTCACTTAGATTCAGATATCTGTACTACGATGATTACACACTGTATGAATCAACAGCTGATCAGCACAATCGCATCATGAAGGCTATCAACGAAGGACGTAGCGAAGAAGCAAGATCTGAGGCTGATGCTCACGTTAAGGCCCTTAAGGAGTTCGTCAATGAACTCGGCAAGAAGATGGACAACATCATTGATGCAGAATAGCAATAAAAGTTTAAAAAAATAATTAAGAGGACATGCAAGTTCATTCATTCACAAGTTGCATGTCCTCATTTATATTGTATTGGATTGTATGTCTGTCTTCAGAGCGCATTTCGCGCATTTACGTCAGACTTAATTGCGCATTTTGCGCATTTGTGTCAGACTTAATTGCGCATTTTGAACATTTAAGTCTGACGCGAGTGCACATTATTATTTCTTCTTCTTAGCTTTGCGCTTTGCAGCTGCGGCTGCCTTCTCAGCTTTGGCTGCTGCTTTCTTGTCCTTGCGCATCTTCTCGAGAGCTTCGAGTGATCTGTCTTCGTGGTTAGTTGGAGCTGGTGCATGAACGTGATATACGTTGTTCAGGAGCTCTGCGCAGTTCTCGAAATGCTTCTCGTAAGCAGGCTCTTCCTTGTGCTTTCTTGCCTTTCTCTTAGCCTTCTTATCGAGCTCCTTCTGATGCTCTGCCTTAACCTCGTCTACAGTCTTACCTGTACGCTTAGCTTCTCTATATGGGTTGAAAGCCTCTTCTGGCTTTTCATCTTCCTTCTCTTCTTCTCTCTTATTGTTGCTACGTGCAGATACGAGGAAGAGTCCTCCGAACATTACAACCATCATACCCATATTGACGAAGTTGTTCATCTTCTGGTTGTAAGTCTTGAAAGTGATTACTTCATCCTGACCAAGTAGGTTGCCATCATTGTCCTTGAATGCAGCACCAATGGTCAGTGTGTACTCTGCGTTGTTCAGTACCTTGTACTTGGAATTCTCAGTATCTGCAATTACCAGAATCATCTTACCAGCCTTGTTGCTGTACAGAATCTCGCATGGAACGTTCTTGCCCTCAGCATCCTTAAGAGTGATGGCCTTGTTGTTAGTCTTCTGTTGCTTGCTGTCGTTAACCTGGTTGTTGAACACAACCTTAACACCAAGGTTCTCCATGGATGTGTTCTTCTGTCCATCCTTAGGATAAGAAGAAACAACCTTGAGGCCGCCAGCTGCGAAGCATACTGTTGAGCTCAGCATTACCATGATTGCTGCAAGTACTGCGATTAGAGATCTCCTCTTCATATAAACATCCTCCGTTTATCTATTCGTTCTTCTTGATTGGAAGAATTCCTTGAGAATCAAACTACATTCTTCCTTAAGAACGCCTACTGTCGTATCTATTCTATGGTTTAGTCCTTCGTTAGTCACCACATTGAGTAGCGATCCGCACGCGCCCGTCTTAGGGTCTTCAGTGCCTATCACGAGTCTCTTCATTCTCGCTAGGACCATAGCTCCAGCGCACATACTGCAAGGCTCGAGCGTTACATACATCGTTGCGTCCTGAAGCCATTTGGCATCCAAAGCGGTCTCTGCTGCTTCGAGAGCCAAGAACTCAGCGTGAGCTGTTGATGCATGATTGGTCTCAACCATGTTATGTGCTCTTGCGATGATCTCACCGTTCTGAACTATCACAGCCCCAACCGGAACTTCACCCAACTCAGCAGCGATTGCTGCCTCCTTAAGGGCTTCGAGCATATACATCTCATCCTCGGTTGTCACATGTATCGTATCAAAAACCATAGCTGAAATATTTTACCATATTGGCAACTCTAATATCAAGGATTTACGCGTTTTCAGCCTATTTCATCATTGCCAAGAATCATGCGTTAAAAAGCTGTCTAAATGTACTAATAAAAAACCCGAAAAACCCGAAAATTCAGTCTTTTTATGACATTCAATAAGTTGACGCTCACTGCTCTAAGTGTTAATATGAATATGTTATACGAAACAAGTTATTTTTTGATTTTTTGTAAATCATCACATATTTTTAAACATTTTTAGGAGGTACTAACAATGTGCAAGAAAACTCCGCTCTACGATACTCACGTAGCAGCAGGTGGAAAGATCGTTGAATTCGGCGGATTCCTTCTCCCTGTTCAGTACGGAACTGGTATCAAGACTGAGCATATGGCTGTAAGACAGGAAGCAGGTCTCTTCGACGTATCCCACATGGGAGAGATTCTGGTTCAGGGCGAGAAGGCTCTCGACTTCCTCAACTACATTCTTACTAATGACTATACAGACCTGCAGCCAGGTTATGCTAGATACTCCCCAATGATGAACGAGAAGGGCGGCACAGTTGATGACCTGATCGTTTACATGAAGGGCGAGAACGACTACTTCGTAGTAGTAAATGCATCCAACTGCGATAAGGACTTCAAGTGGATGTGTGATCACAAGATTGACGGCGTTACTATTACTAACGTTGCTGATCAGTGGGGACAGGTTGCACTGCAGGGACCTAACGCTGAGAAGATCTTAGCTAAGGTTGCTGATGCAAAGTATATTCCTCAGGAATACTACAGTGTTATCTTCGACTGTGAGGTTAAGGGCATTCCTTGCGTCATCTCCAGAACTGGATACACTGGCGAAGATGGATTTGAAATCTACATGCCAGCTGACAAGGCTGTAGCTATGTGGGATCTCCTTATCGAGAGCGGTAAGGAATTCGGACTCATTCCTTGCGCACTCGGTGCAAGAGACTCCCTGAGAATGGAAGCTGCTATGCCTCTCTACGGACACGAACTCGAAGAGGACATCTCACCAAGATGGGCAGGACTCAAGTTTGCTATTAAGACTGACAAGCCTTGCGACTTCATCGGTAAGAAGGAACTCTTAGCTGACGAACCTCCAAGAATCATGAGAGTTGGTCTCAAGGTTACCGGCCGTGGCATCATCAGAGAGCACATGGACGTATACAGAGATGGCAAGAAGATCGGACATACTACTTCCGGAACTATGCTGCCATTCATCGATGGAGCATTCGGTATGGCCCTCGTTGAAAAAGAAGCTAGAGAGATCGGTGCTAAGTGCGAAGTTGACGTAAGAGGCAGAATGGTTGAGTGCGAAATGGTTAAGCTGCCATTCTACAAGAGAGCACAGTAAAACGTTAATAACTCGTAGTGCCGGCTAGCGCCTACGAGAATTAAATACTAACAACTATTATTTTTAATAAAGGAGAACAGATATGAATTATCCAAGCGAACTGAAGTACACAAGAGATGATGAATGGTTACTCGAAGAAGACGGCGTAGCTGTAGTTGGTATTTCCGACTATGCACAGCACGAGCTGGGCGACCTGGTATTCGTTAACCTGCCAGAAGTTGGTGATGAAATTGTTGCTGGCGAAGCTTTCGCAGACGTTGAGTCCGTTAAGGCAGTTGCTGACGTAATCTCACCTGTATCCGGCGAAGTTCTCGAGATCAACGAAGATCTTCTTGATGACGCTGCACTGATCAACGAGGATGCATACGCTGCATGGTTCGTTAAGGTTGGTAACGTAACAGCTAAGGAAGAGCTCCTCTCCGCTGACGAGTACGAAGCTTACAATGAGACTAGATAATTAAGTTAATCGTGAGGGTCGCTTTATTGCGACCCTTTTCCAACAGATAATTAAGGAGGAAATTGTGGCTACATATATTCCTAATACCATTGAAGAGCAGTTAGCAATGCTCAACGAGATTGGCTATAAGGATTTCGACGACCTCTTTAAGCACATCCCTGCTGAAGCTAAAGTAAAAGGCGAGCTCAACTTACCTAGCGGCAAGTCCGAACTCGAAGTTGATGCAATCGTTCAGGGACTGGCTAACAAGAACGTTGTATTCCGTTCCATCTTCCGTGGTGCTGGCGCTTACAATCACTACGTACCAGCTACTGTAGATGCAATTGCTAACAAGGAAGAATTCCTTACAGCTTATACACCATACCAGGCTGAGATCAGCCAGGGTATCCTTCAGTCCATCTTCGAGTATCAGACTATGGTTGCTGAACTCACTGGAATGGACATCGCTAATGCTTCCATGTATGATGGAGCTTCCGCAGCTGCAGAAGCTTGCAACATGTTCAAGGACAGAAAGCATAGCACTATCTACGTTTCAGACGCAGTAGACAAGAGAATCCTTAAGGTAATCGAGACATACTCCTTCGGAAGAAACACTAAGGTATGTGTTGTTCCTTCCAAGGACGGAATTACTGACAAGGCTGCTCTTAAGGAAATGCTCGAAGCAGACGCTGAATCAGCTTGCTTCCTGATGCAGTATCCTAACTTCAACGGTATCGTTGAGAACGCAGACGAGCTCTGCCAGATCACTCACGATGCTGATGCTAAGTTCATCATGTACGTTCAGCCACTCGCTCTCGGAGCTCTCAAGACTCCTGGTGAGATCGGCGCAGACGTATGCGTAGGAGAGGGACAGCCTCTCGGACTCGGACTTGAGTTCGGTGGTCCTTACCTCGGACTCCTCGCAGCAAACGCTAAATTCATGAGACAGATTCCTGGAAGACTGATCGGTGAGACAGTTGACTCCAAGGGCGACAGAGGTTTCGTTCTTACACTGCAGGCTAGAGAGCAGCACATCCGTCGTGAGAAGGCTAGCTCCAACATCTGCTCCAACGAAGCACAGTGCGCACTGAAGGCTGGTATCTATCTTTCAACTATTGGTCCTAAGGGACTCAAGGACGTTGCAACTCTCTGCTCATCCAAGGCTCATTACCTCGCTGCTGAGCTCGGCAAGGTAGGCATGAAGCTGGCTTATGACGGTGAGTTCTGGAACGAATTCGTAACTACTTGCCCAGATGCTGACAAGCTGCTCAAGGCTCTCGGCGACAAGGGTATCCTCGGTGGACTCAAGCTGGACAACGGCAACATCCTCTGGGCTTGCACAGAGATGAACACTAAGGCTGACATCGACGAAGTAGTAGCAATCGCAAAGGAGGTGTTCTAAGATGAAGTTAATATTTGAAAAGAGCATCCCTGGAAGAGGTCAACAGATCTTCCCTGCTTGCGACGTACCTGAAGTATTACCTAAGGTAGAACTTCGTAAGACTACTTGCCATCTCCCAGAGATTTCTGAGAACGAGATGGGCAGACACTATACAGCTCTTGCTAAGAGAGCTCACGGAGTTAACGATGGATTCTATCCACTCGGCTCCTGCACAATGAAGCACAATCCTCGTATCAACGAGAAGATGTCTAATCTCCCTGGATTTGCTAAGCTGCATCCACTTCAGCCTGCTTGCTCCGTTAAGGGCGCTAACGAGCTGATTACTGGACTGGAGAAGGCTCTCTGCGAGATTACAGGTATGGACGGAGTTACTTTCCAGCCTGCAGCAGGTGCTCACGGCGAGTTCACTGGACTCCTCTTCATCAAGTCATATCATGAGAGCAGAGGAGATCATGAGAGAAACGAAATCATCGTTCCTGACTCAGCTCACGGTACTAACCCTGCATCCGCTACAATGGCTGGATACAAGACAGTTGAGATCAAGTCCAACGACAAGGGAATGGTTGATATCGAGTCACTAAAGGCACACCTCGGTCCTAAGACTGCTGGTCTGATGCTGACTAACCCTAACACTGTTGGACTCTTCGATGAGAACATCATGGAAATCACTAAGCTCGTTCACGAAGCTGGCGGACTCTGCTACTATGACGGAGCTAACCTGAACGCTGTAATGGGCGTAGTAAGACCTGCAGATATCGGATTCGACGTAATTCATATGAACCTGCACAAGACATTCTCAACACCTCACGGTGGTGGCGGTCCTGGTTCAGGTCCATGCGGATATAAGGCATTCCTGGCACCATTCGCTCCTGGTCTCGTTAGCCGTGATGGTGGCGAGTACACAAGAGCTGAGAAGTCATTTGGTAACGTGACTGGCTTCTACGGCAACTTCCTCGTAATGGTTAAGGCATACACTTACATCCTGACTCTTGGTAAGGAAGGCATCCCTGCTGCAGCTAAGAACGCAGTTCTGAACGCTAACTACATGCAGGAGAAGCTCAAGGATCTCTATCCAGTAGCTTACGATACAACTTGCATGCACGAGTTCGTTCTCTGCCTCGAGGAGATTCATAAGAAGAATGAGGTATCCGCTCTCGACGTTGCTAAGGCACTTCTCGATTACGGTATCCATCCACCTACGATGTACTTCCCACTCATCGTTCACGAAGCTCTGATGATTGAGCCTACTGAGACTGAGACTAAGGAGACATTGGACGAAGCTATCAAGGCCTTCAGAGAGATCTATGATCAGATCCAGAAGTCACCTGCTAGCGTAACTGCTTGCCCACAGACTACACCAGTTCTGAGACTGGACGAAGTAAAGGCAGCAAGAGAACCGGTACTAAAGTACGAGTTCTAATCAATGCACATTTAAAAAGAACTGATGCATCATCACGCATCAGTTCTTTTATTGTTACATCATTTATCCCCAAATCGAGTTCTTGCCAATATGATAATCTCGATTGAGTTCGTGCATCACGATTCTAATTACTACGTCTACAACCAGGAAGGCAAGTGAAATTGCGATACATGTTGCAAACAGCTTTAATGTCTGTGCCTGAGCCAGCGCGAAGTCCTGACTGACGAATCCGTACATTGCGTAGTATAGTGTAGCTCCCGGAATTAATGGGAACACTGACGCTGTCAGGAATATCGTTGATGGAGCCTTGTTAATTCTTGACATGAAGAATGCATACAGAGCAACAAATGATGCTCCCACAAAAGTCGCAAGAAAGTTGCTAGGACTTATCGAATAGACAACCATATAGATTGCCCATGTGAAGAATGCTCCTATTCCGGAATAGAATACTTGCACACCTCTTACCTTGAACATCACTGCGAACCCTACGCAACCGATAGTACATGAAACAAGTTGCACGATCCAACTATTGGCAGTCATGTTGCCTGACAGTGGTTGGATATCATAAAGCAGTAGCATTGCTAATGCAATACCAATGGCAATTCCTGCAGCTCCAAGAAATGAGTTCATGATATTGATGCCACCTGAAATGTAGTCTCTCTGTAACAAATCTCTGAATCCATTGGTGGTAGACATAGCAGATATCAGGAGCATTACTATGCCTATCATTATGTTTTCAGGGTGTAAATTAACACCCATTCTCCAGAAGAGCAAGATGATTATCTCCGCCATGAAAGCAAGGATAGTATTATATATAAGAAGATTGTTCTCATGTTTGCTAAGAGCATCTCCTGCAATTACTACCATGAACGCAACCAATACTGCTATTACTGCATCGATAACACCGCCTCCGAAGAAGACTACGAAGCAGGCTCCGCTGATTATGCTGGCTGCATATCTCCAGACCTTCTTCTGCTCAGGTCTATGCATTACTTCCTGGAACTTCTCATGAAGCTCATCTGCATCAGGTGTATTCGCACAAACGTATCTGCACAGATTGTTCAGATAATCCAATCTATCCAAATTAGTATCCAGGCGTTCGATGTGACGAATCTGAGTAATAAACTCTCCCTCCTGAGTCTCAACGGTAATCTGAATATTGCTAGGAATTGCAAATATATCGGAATGCTTGAAGCCATAAGCCTTGCACATTCTATACATGCTATCGTCCAATCTAAAATTCTCAGCGCCGCTCTTGAGCATTGCCTCGCCTATATCCAGTATTCCTTTAACTATTCTCTGATAATTCATCTGTCTTATCCTCAATTATTGGAAGTACGATTACGAACTCTGTTCCTTCTCCCAGAGTGCTTTCTATTTCTATTCTACCATGGTGAGCCTCAATAATCTGCTTAACAATTGCAAGTCCCAGTCCTGTTCCTTCGCCTTCACCCTTAGTTGTATAGAATGGTTCGAATATATGCTCCTTGGCTTCCGATGTCAAGCCCGGACCTGTATCTTTTATACTAAACTCTACGTGGCCATCTGATACGGCTGTCTTGATAGTAAGAATTCCACCTTGATCTGCCATCGCCTGGAAAGCGTTGTTGATAATATTGATTAGAACGTGTTCCATCTGTGTTTCGCTGGCATATATTAATTTATCTGGACAATTGTAGTCCTTAACTATCTCAACATTCTTAGGCAGAGATGAGCCTAGAACCAATTCTACCTTGTCCAATATCTCGTCAGGAGAACAGAAATCGCGTTCGATGTTTCTTGCTTTGCGCGATAGCTTGAGCATACGGGCAACCAAGGACTTGGCCTTGGATGATTCCTCATATATCTTCTCCAGGTAATCCATTAACTCCTCGTTGTCGCCTGCAGCCTCCATTGCGAGCATGCTGTATCCCATTACGGGAGTCAGCAGGTTACTAAACTCATGATTAATGCTGCTGGCGATCGTTCCTATCTGTACGAGTTGCTGTTGATGAGCAAGATTCTGCGACATCTCCATCATGCGCTGCATTTCCTCATTGTGCTCCTGGAGCAGTTTGATATCCGCACGCATTTTCTCATTTACTTGACGATGTCTATTAACAACCAAGAATATGATTAAGAGCCCGAAGAGAATAAACGCACCACATATTCCGGTTCTCCAGAATATATTATTAAGAATGCCCTCGTACCTATCAGTTGGAACAGATAATCCAATAGTGAAATATCTGTTATCATTGATAGCTGTAGGCAGTGTTGTAATGATAAATTTGCTCGAATCTGTACTCTCTGATTGGTAAGAATATTCACCAGAGCGTATCTCTCCAGTCTTCTCGCTCTCAGCAATTATTGTAATTCCATCATTTCTTTCTAATGCTGCCTCATAAGTAATATTCTTAACCAGTGGCTGTGTAGTATCATCTTGAATGCATATTCCTTCGTCGATATCGTATAATGCTAACCAATAGTAATCAGTCAGTTCCTTACCGACGAATTTCTCGAAGAATCGGTCGAGCCTCTGCAGCGTTGCGAGATCAGCATCGCCAATGCCAGTAGGTTCTATTGTTGCAAGATACGTATCACCCTTGTCGTCAACACATAGGCAAGGCTCATCATGACTGTATTTGCCCGTGAATTCAAGGGCATTAATCTTATTGTCGAGGGACATTGTTATCTGATGATTCTCTAATATGGCAACTTCATCATATTTGCTCTCATCAAGTGTACGGCTATGCGCGACGCCTTCGAGCAATTCCTCCCTGGTTCTACCGCCATACTTAACACAATCCTTTCTTAGTTCCAATCTGCAGTAGTCTAGCAAATCGTCAAGATTCTTATCAGTTGACCACACCAGTGATACTAGGTGATTGTGATGCTCTCTGTTCAATTCACTATATGAATGTGTTAGTGTCAAAATGCCAATAAAAACACCCAACAGTATTGCAATTACCGCTATTACAATGCTAGGTGATATGCTGTTATGCTTAACAAATTGTAAGGTTTCTTTCTCTTTATTCATTCCCACTTGCCTTGAAAATAAATACTAAGAACACTATACTTCAAGTATAACCATTCTTACATTTTTGTAAATAGGAGCAGGATTATGTACGACAAAGTTCTGATAGTTGACGATGAACCGTCAGTATCCGAAATGATAAATAAGGTGCTCGTGAGTAGCGGCATGGAGGGCGATATTGCTAGCAGCGGTCAAGAGGCGCTAGACAAATTAGCCGATAATTACTATGCCCTGATTCTCATGGATATTAACATGCACGGCATGGATGGATTCGAGACTATCAAGGCAATCCGTAATATGGGTCACAATATGCCTATTATTATCGTCAGCGACAGGAGGGATGATATTGATACTTTGTATGGACTAGACATAGGTGCAGACGAGTATATCAGCAAGCCTTTCAACCCTGTCACTCTAGGTGCTAGAGTCAAAGCACTGATACGTCGCAGCAAGGGTACATATGCCAATGATGATGTAGTGCTCAAGGCCGGCCCATTCGAATATAACACCAGTACTCTCAGACTATTCAAGAACGGCAAAGAAATCGTGCTCACCAGCAAAGAGAACGGCATGATGAAACTATTCTTGGATAATCCTAATCACATATATTCTAGAGAGGCACTGTATGAACTGATATGGGATAACGATGTATTCGATCCGAATGTTATCATGGTATACATCAGCAGACTCAGGAACAAGATTGAGGACGACCCTAACAGACCTCAATTTATCCAGAATATCAGGAAGATCGGTTACAAATTCGTAGTAGAAGAATAACAAAGAGACGGTTCTATGCCCCTATACCGTCTCTTCCTTATTTATTCTATTAAATATTATGATAAATTCAGTTCCTATTCCTTTTTGAGACTCGACATATACCTTGGCATCGTGCATCTCCGCAACATGTGCAACGATAGCCAACCCCAATCCAACGCCTTTGCCTGAACCCTTGGTAGTAAAGAACGGGTCAAACATCTTTGCAACCGTTTCAGCATTCATTCCTATACCATCGTCCTTAAATCTCATAACAACTTGATTATCTTCAAGGCATGTTGATACGAGGAATTTACCACCATGTTCAATCATTGCATCATATGCATTTAGCGTAAGATTAATTACAAGCTGTGACAGCTGTGTCTGATCTCCATAGATGCTATCGCTATTGCAGTTCAGAGCAACCTTAACCTCGACCGATTCGGGTTTAACCGGTAAGGTAACTTTGAGTGCATTGAGAATAAGTTCATCCGGATTTAGCGCTTCGAAAGTGGACGCATCTCCATTCTTAGCCAGACCGGCAAACTGTGATACTATGTCTTTCGCCTTTAATGAAGCATTATATACCTCCATCAAGTTCTCTTGTAAATCCGTTGCATCTTCCGGGAGCATTTCCAGGGACATCATGCTATATCCCATAATTGGAGTCAACAAATTGTTAAAGTCATGTGCAATGCTCGCAGTCATCGTGCCAATGGTCTCGAGGCGTTGATGATGTGTCAATTCTTGCATCTGTCTATTTATTTCTCCAAGAGTCTTATTGCGTTTCTGTAGGAGCTCAATCTCACTACTGCTAATCCTTCGCAATAATATCAGCGCAATCACAAGAAGAACAACTCCAGCAGCTGCAATGCCACCATATAATAAAATTTTGCTAGCCGCTGCTCTGGAAGGAAGAATTGTCGCATCATAGTTTGTCGCTTTGCCCAATGCAAATATCTTGTTGCTTGTGTCTGAGGAACACTTTACCAACATGCGCGCCATATATGATTTGCTATCATCTTCTATCTCTATGGATTGAGCATTGCTAATACCATTAGACTGGCATTCAGCAATGAAGTTTTGACAAATATCAATTGTTTCATCCACGGACTCACCCGCAGGGATGACATCTATCTGCTCTCCATATTCATACATCATAATCGACCCAGACTCATCGAGCATAAACGTCATATCTTCCGAGCTGCGTTCCTCTCCCGAAATGTCGCTAATTAAACAACTTAGGTCAATCAGAACATAATACTCCACGGATTTGGACATTATCTTCCTATAGGCAAGGAAATATCGAGCATCATGCTTGCAAATCACATAATTTTGCTTGTTAGGTTCGGCAACTAATTCCAGGCTGGTTTCTGTCGATAATTCTCGAACCACTTTTCGGTCACGCCGAACTACTATGCCGGCATATAGAGAATTGTCTTTAATAGCGAGATCATTCAGCATTGCCTTGAGCCTATCGCTATTGCCACCATCTGCCCATATATCATTCTCAATGATGACACTTCGTCTCGTGAAGAAGGAATCCGATTCTCTCGCAAAGCTATCCAAACTGATTTGAAGATTAGAATCCTCAGCCCGAATTAATTGTTCCACTTGAGTATCTTTCTCATTTATAACGGTCTTATCAAAATCACTGAAAGAATACCACGCCAAGACAAGCCCAATTCCAATTATTGCCAATGCAATTATTATCGTGGCGCCAAAAATTATTTCCTTGTATGTTGGCTTCTTCATTATTGACCTCCGATAAGCTAATTTTAACATGCAAGACGTCAAAAAGGCTTAATAAATATTAAGCCTTTTTATAGCAAAAGCAGTTATAATCATATTGAGGTAATAAAGATGGACAGTCGAGTTTTAGTAGTTGATGATGACAAGGCAATCCTTAACTTGTTATACAAGACACTTCACCAGAACAAAATGGAAGCAGATTTAGCCATTAGTGGTGAAGCAGCCCTTGAATTGCTTGAAAATCACCATTACGATCTCGTGCTACTGGATATCAACATGCGTGGCATTAATGGCTTTGAGGTTATCAAACGTGTTAGATATCAAGATAAGAATCTACCTATAATGATTGTAAGCGGACGCAGTGAAGATCGTGACGCTTTGTATGGTCTGGAGATTGGAGCAGACGACTATATAACCAAGCCATTCAACCCGGTTACTCTCGCAGCCAAAGCCAAGGCTTTGATTCGTCGTAGCCAGACTGGTACTAAAGCATCCAACGGAGGTGTCATTGTTGCTGGACCTTTTCAATATAATACCTCAAGCCTAAAATTCTATAAAAACGGAATAGAAATACCTCTATCAGCTAAGGAAAATGCAATGATAAAGTTATTCATCGATAATATTGACCATTTTTTCTCAAAAGATACAATCTATAGCATTATCTGGGGAGAAACAATTATTGATGAAAATGCAATTATGGTCTATGTCAATCGCATTAGACAGAAGATAGAGGATGACCCTGCTGTACCAAGACATCTCTTGACTGTGAGAGGGTTAGGGTACAGATTCACAGTATAAAACAAGAGGCTGAATAATCAGCCTCTTTTATTTAACGGTTTTAAGTTTTTCTTGTCTACCTTTATCCATCCACTCGGAATCTTCATCCATTTCTTTTGAACTTTAAGGCAAGTAACAGTGGTGTCACTCTTAAGTTTAGCAACTTTGCTTTTCCTAACAGCGTGTTTTTTTGTACTAGGTTTGAGATCCGCTCTCCTTACACAGCCATATTCTTTACCAGGACCCTTATATACCTTAAAAACACTCTTAAGTTGATATTTTTGACCCGGCTTAATTTGATAATTACCCGAAGATTTCGTTGCAGCACAAACAGGTTTCTCTATTAGCAGACATCCTGCATTAATCGTCAATGCTGCAGCAAGCAACAAGATTATTGTTCTATTACAATACTTTTTCAACATAATATCTCTCCATCTTGTTATTAAATAGTGCTAAAGGCTGGCCAGAACTTGAGCATAAGATATGTTAATACTGTCATCAAAACAATAACAATAATAGACATCTTCCATCCTTCTTTTAACATATATTTTGGCTCAAGTCCATATCCAACTGGTATTGCTCTAATGGAGGTTGGTAACATATAGCTAAGATTTACACCAATTGATGCTATGTAAACATAAGGTATTGGATTGAGTCCTATACCCTGTATTATAGAGATTACAATAGGTATAGCTACTGCAGCAGTCGCTGTGTTGGATGTAACATCAGATAACAGGAGTGTGACAGTCACTATTACGAATATTGTTCCAAGCCCACCTGTTAGGCCCATTGAAGCAACGCCGTTGCCAATAGCAGTGGCAGCTCCCGAATCATTAATCAGTGTTCCTGCAGCCAAGCCACCAGCAAATACATAAATGAGCTCCCACACAATTTTGCCCTGAACATTCTTCCACAGCATCAGTCTGCCACCGGACTCTTTATTAATCATAAATGTCATGATAGCACATATTATAAAAACATATGCCGGTTTGAGTCCTGGCAAGAGATTCTGATAGAACTGCCTTGTAAATGCCATAAGTGTTGCTACAATGAACATCACCAGCGAGAGCTTTTCTTCAATAGTCATTGCCGGCATCTTCTTGTATTCGTTAATGAAATAGTCTTTGGAACCACCTATGGATTCATTCTTGTCAACATCTCTAATCATGAAGAGAATATTGCTAATCATTAATACAATCATTATTGGGAGGAACTTGATTACCCAATGTGAGTACATATATTCTTCTCCGGTTATCTGTTGCAAATAATCTACAGTAACCAGATTCATCGCACCACCAAGAGGGCTGGTCAACCCACCAAGACCAACTGCATATGCTATAGTTAGCAGTAATTTGGATCCTATTCTACTAGTAGCTATATTGCCTTCACCAACATATTTGAGCATTGCAACAGCAATTGGTGTAATTGTAGCGCATACTACAGCATTAGGTAGAACGGCTGATAGCAACGCTCCGAGCACAAACCAGAACACCAACTGTGACCTCAAATTGTCACCAATGAGCCCTAGGAATTTGGCTGCAATTCTCCTATCCAGACCTGTTTCCTCCCAGGACACCGAAATAATTGATGCGCCTAGCAGTAGCAGTATGGTCTCAGATGCGTAATTTGAAATAACAGCGCTCATGTCAACCATTGAGAATAAAGCATTCACCGCAATAGGAAGGAATGCTGTAACAGCATAATCTACCGGTCCACTTACCCACCAATATGACATCCATGCCACTGTTCCGATTGCTGCTCTGCTTGATGCTGTTGTAAATAACGTATCCGGTAGCAAGAAATAACATAGAACAAACAGTATCGGGCCAATTAAAATATTTCTTAGTCTTCTGTGTTTCATTTTTTACCTCTTAATTAATTCTTTGCGAATAATCTTACCGTTAAACGTTCTCGGTATCTCATCTATTATTTCTATCTGTGCCGGTTGCTTGTTGGCATCGATTGTATCAGTGAGGAATCTCTTAAAGGATTTTGCCTCATACTCTTCGCTATCTTCTAATACAACAAAGAGTTTGGGAACTTGTCCAGATATAGCATCAGCTTTTCCAACACAGGCGCAATCCTTAATTATCGGATTTGTTCTAACAACCGCCTCTATTTCTTCTGGTGAAATTTTAATTCCACCATAATTAATAACATCATCTTTGCGACCTAGCATGTAGACATAACCATCTTCGTCAATATATCCCAGATCCTTAGTGTAGATATATCCATCAATCAATGTCTGGGCTGTCAGCTCAGGCTCATTGAAATACTCCTTCATATTGATATCACCAGCGCTAGCCAACAATCCCAGATTGTCTGGAGATGAATTAATAACATTGCGATTATCATCTACAACAATGAACTTGGCATTTACTGTTGGCTTGCCTATGCAACCTTTCTTGCCTGACATTGAGTTGAAGTCCAAAATGCACGAACATCCTGCTTCAGTACTGCCATAGAAGTTGTAAAGTCTAGTGTGAGGAAGCAAGGCAGACAGATGCAATTTATCCTCTTCGGGAAGTGGAGCTGATCCTAGCTGTATATAGTCTAGCTGATTGGCATAATTAGCAATGCTGTCCTTGCCTAGTTTGAAAATAATCGAGAGCATAGCTGGTGAAATATCCATGGATGTAACCTTGTAGCGATCCATCATTTCGAACACTCTCTTGAGGAACATCACTCCATCAACAAACACAACGCTGCTGCCATTGAGCATGTTGCCATATGTTCTCCTCAGACCATGCGAATGACTGAGCGGCATCGGTATTAGCTCTACATTATCAGGCTTCATTGCCGTGCCGTATTTTACATTCTCGGCAAGAGCAGTATCGTTGCGATGGGTTAGAACAATGCCTTTGGACTTACCTGTTGTACCTGTTGAGAATAAGATTTCTGCAATATCCTCCCCTGCAGGAAATTTGCTTGCGTTAACAGCAGCTGCACTCCTATGGACAACAGCCTCTGATATGTCTATATGTTTGATTTTATTTAGACTCTCGCAAATCCTATTAGCAATATGTATCTTGGCGTCAGTTTCCGCTGCTATTTCCTCAATTCGTGTCAAAGCTGCGTTCTTCTCAATTGGTACAAAAATGCCTCCAGCAAGTTGAACCGCCATCTCGCATACGAAGTAATTTACACTTTGATTGCACTCGACAACGACACAATCGCCTTTACAGAGTCCATATTTGCACAACTCATTTGCAAATCCCGTTATACACTCCCACATATCAGAATATGTGAGCTCAATTGTAGCATCCGCTACGCACAAACGCTGTGGATATTTGAGAGAGTTTACTGCTATAAATTCAACTATTGATGATATTCCATTCATTACTTCACGTCCCTTAAATAGCATGTTGTGAATGCACAGTTGTTATCATTATCATTAATTCTAGCCTCAACCTTGATGTTGAGGTATTCATCTAGCTCTTCGCACGGAATCTTAAAACTATCAGCATAATCCCAGCCTCTTAAATCAACGTATTCTTTCGGCTGTGTCCCCTCATCATTGTCTTTGGTTGCGAGCAATCTATATTCAGGCTGAATGCCTTCATTGTGGAGTGTTTTGCACTGGATGAGGTAGAAATCATTATCGCAGGTCACCTTGCACGCACAGGATACAATGCGGTTTACATCGGATTTTAACTCGTCAACATTCTTATAGAAATAATGATCAGTATTCTCTCCATTAAGGTGTTCCTTAAGAATCTTAGCGAACAGCTTACTGCATTTCTGACTGCCATAATAGTTTAGATGCATGTAGTCCTCAAACATATCATCTGAGAACAGCTCTTCACGATTCTTTATATAGTTGAGATTGAAGTACTTAATCCCATTCTTCTCTGCATATTCAGTATAAAAATCTGTAGCCTGTTGATAATTAGGGATGCCATATATATTTCTCATACTGCATGGTCCAGAGAATAGAATTACCTCAACACCTTGCGCTTGACACGTCTTTACAATTTTGTCGTAGTATTCAAAGGCTTCTTCTTTAATTAAATCAGTACTAAAATCCCTATTTGGTTTATCGTATTCAAAGGTAATACTTCCTGGTGTACATTGATATAATGAGCCTTTATAACCATTATCCTTAAGCACGGAATTTTGGATATCATCTATGCCATTTGATCTTGTTATCTTCGATTTGACATTGTTAATCATGCTAGAAATACTCATATTATCCATATATTCGCTCTTGCCAGCCAATGTGAGCAAGCCATCATTAATTCCGAAATGATCTATTGCACATTTGAATCTTGATTCCAAATCCAGTCTGTCTATTGCATAATATAAAGTGTGTGGATCTTGAGAAAACGTCAATCCATTATATGTAGCTCCCAGTATCAGGTATTTAGGATGATATTTCTTCAGAAAGCTTTCGAGCAAATAGTAGCTGAGCAAAGGTCTCTGCGAAGGTGTTCCCTGGTTGATAGCATTAGTTAGTCCGAGTTCTTCTTCAAAGATGTCTGGATCCAAGCTCCTATATGTTCTGGATCCGCCAATCATCAACATGTCTACATCTTCTCCTGCAGCATCTATCTGAGATAATCCATATCTTAATATTTCTGTTCCCGTAGCATCAGTTAACAGAAATCGCATGGCAAACACACCTGCCATAAAGAATATGGCTACGAGCAGCGGAAGTAGTATTCTTTTGAATTTATTAGAAGTTCGCATACATAAATTCTCCTGTTTCCATAGTGCCCAATGCAGGTACAATTAAGAATATCAGCAGCAACATAGTCGCATAAATAATTGCACGAACCAGCATTGGCGTTTTGGCTTTTCTTTCCTCCCATATGCCTTTTTCTCTCATGACATCAACTGCAATCAATGCTATTGCACTAAGACCGACTGCTACGATAGATATTTTGTTGAGACCAGGGAAAAAATTCGTAGGATTTCTGAGTACTATTAATGGGTTGAAATTGCTGACAATCCTTCCCAGCATACCAAATGCAATATCAACAGTGTCGGCAACTGCAAAGAATCTAAAGAAGGCAACCAGAGCAAAGGTTCTTGCTATACGGAAAAACTCCCACAGAGGATTTCCTTCCTTAATATGTAGAGCCTCTCTAGCTAATCTATAGTACTCTGCCCAGTGCATGCCACACACAATGACAATGAAATTTAAATATCCCCAGATAAGATATGTCCAGTTAGCGCCATGCCACAGACCTGTACATGTCCATACAAAAATAAGGGCAAAGTAGCTAGGTAGCAATCTACCCCATTTATTGCCGAGCAGTTTTCTGGAATTCTTACCAATTCTCTGTGCTAATTTGCTCATTGAAATCGGATAAAACATATAGTCTCTGAACCACTGGCTAATTGTCATATGCCATCTTCTCCAGAACTCGTCAATAGACTTGGCAAAGTATGGCTGATTAAAGTTTTCCTGTAATTCAATTCCAAGAATTTTCGAGAATCCACATACAATGTCCATATAGCCAGAGAAATCTGCATATATCTGAACTGCGTAAAGAAATACTACGCACAATAAATTCAGCCCTGGATAATCCTGATAATGGTCGATGATCATATTAACAGAAATGCCAATCTGGTCTGCAATAACAATCTTCTTGAAGAATCCCCATATCATTCTTGCTGTGCCGGCGCATAGCCTATCGTATGAGAAATCATGTTCCTTGAGTATTGAGTTGCCTAATATCTCATATCTGCTGAAAGGTCCCTGCATAATATGAGGAAAATATGATATAAATGCCAAATACTTGAGATAATTGTGCTGCGCTGGATATTTAGATCTGTAGACGTCAACCATATAACCAACTGCTTGGAAGGAGAAGAATGACATGCCAAGTGGCATAACTATGTTCAGACCACCAATAGTCTTATCAACATGGAAATGGCTCAATGCAACATTGATATTATCAATTACAAAGTTACCGTATTTAATTACCGCCCATATACCCATAACAATAAGGACTAGTACTAGCATGATTTTCTTCTTGCTCGAGGTTGTCTGCTGTCTAAGCTCTCTCTTCTCATCTACGCTCTGTGCAAGAGCTATCTTAACCTTGCTATCAGCATTGATTTTCTCAAAACATATTGCACCGGTAAATGTAACAGCCGTTACAAATAAAAGAGCGAGCAAATAAATTGCTCCGCTTGAAACATAAAAAACAATATTTGCTATTAAGACAACAATCCACTGACAGCGCCTCGGTACAACAAAAAACGTCAGTATTACTGCCACAAGAAATTCAACATAAATGAGAGAGGTTATAGCCACAATCTTTCTCCTTTTTTGACTTTATTCATTCTGCAGCTTTTCAACCAGTTCATAAAGAGCAGCTGCTGAGTTAAAGTTCTCTGGAACCAAATCGTTAACATTGATTTCGATACCAAAGAAATCATTAACTTCAGTTACAATTGATATGATATTTAATGAATCAATCATATTGTCATCAATCAAGGTTGTTGCAGTGCTAAAGTCAATATCAGGTCTGACTTCTGTCATAATTCTAATTAAATCTTCCATAATAACACGTCCTTTCCTATATCTATTATTGCTCAAATCTGTACAAATATCTGCAAACCTTAATAAAATTACAGAAAGAAAAAGACGACCGAGTTCTCAGTGGGTCGTCTTCTTGTTCTTTATTGTATGTCTACCATTTTGCGCATTTTGCGCATTTAAGTCTGACGCGAATGCACATTTTATGTTACAGGCGAGCTGCCTCCATGATTGCCTCTGCAAATGATGGATGTGGGTGAATGATGTTAGCTACTTCTTCGAGCATCATTCCACTTCCAATTGCTACTGCGAGCTCACCGATCAGGTCACTTGCTCTGCCGCAGAGGAGGTGTGCTCCGATGAGAACGTGGTCATCTGCTCTAGCCACGAGCTTAACAAATCCTCTATCAAGTCCTGCGATGATAGTCTTGCCGTTAGCTGACATTGGATACTTCTTAGTGATTACTTCAATACCTGCTGCCTTAGCTTCATCTGCTGTCATTCCAACTACTGCGATCTCAGGGTCAGTGTAGATGCAGCTAGGAACTGTGCTCATCTGGATAGTTGCTCTGCCGTCATTCATCATTGCTACTGCATTACGTCCCTCAGCTGCTGATACGTGTGCCAGCTGAACACCGCCGATGCAGTCGCCGATAGCATAGATGCTAGGGCACTCTGTCTGGTATTTATCGTTAACCTTGAAGAACTTCTTCTCGTCCTTCCATGCATACTTGTGATACATTTCTTCACTGAAGAGTCCAACTGTTGTAGGCTTTCTTCCTACGCAGAGCAGTACCTTATCAGCTACTACTGTCTTCTCTTCGCCCTTGGATTCAAATGTAACTGCGAGCTTATCTCCGTCCTTCTCAATCTTCTTAACTGGGCTGTTAACGTGGCAATCAACGCCCTTCTTCTCGAGAGTCATCTTGATGCTACGTCCGATTTCCTTATCTAAGAGAGGAAGAAGTCTGTCTGCTCCCTCGATTACTGTTACGTGATCCTGGAGATCTGCATAGATTGTTGCGAACTCAATGCCGATTACTCCGCCACCGATGATTACAAACTCAGGAATTGATGCACCGCCCATATCGATAAGCTGTGTGCTGTCGATAACGCCTTCAAGATCAGCTCCTGGAATAGGTGGGAAGAATGGATGTGAACCAGTTGCGAGCATGATTCTCTCAGCTGTATATTTCTCTCCAGCTACCTCTACCTCATGTTCTCCAGTGATAAGAGCCTCGCCCTCGAGGAGTGTAATCTTCTTCTTATTGATAAGTCCGAGGATTCCTGCTCTCAGTGTATCAAGAACCTCATCCTTTCTTTCGCCGATTCTTGCGCGGTTAGCGTGGAGTCCTGTTACCTCAACTCCAACCTCTGCGCCATTAGCAGCATCGCGATAAACATCTGAAGAATGCATCAGTGCCTTGGTAGGAATGCATCCTCTGTTCAGACATGTTCCACCAACTCTGTCCTTCTCTGCAATAGCAACATTCATTCCCAGTTCCTGTGCATAGAAAGCTGCTTCGTATCCACCAGGACCTGCACCAATAATCAATAAATCAAACTGATAATCGCTCATTTTTATATCCTTTCTGGGCCTTGCCCATCATTATTTGCTTAACAAATACATTGTACAATATCTGTTAGAACTTGAGAACTGCGTTCTTGTATTTTTATTCAACCGAGTTAGCAATCAACATGACTACTTCGCGCTCACGTGACGGCATGCCTGGATCAAGTGCTAATTTCTTAATAGTTGCAGCGTCGTATTTACAACCGAGAAGTTTTTTCTCGAGCTCGTCAAACATTCTGAATTCGAGTGCGTCAGAATAGATGCGGCACTGATCAATTACTGCGCCCTTCATTGCGAGCTGAATATCTACTTCTCCCCACTCAAATCTGTGCTCGATTTCTTTCTCAAACGGGATCTTCACGCCGAGTCTCCACTCCTCAGATGCATAGTGGTCCTTGAGCTCCTGTGGTACCTCTGGGAGTTCGCATTCTATGAGCTCTCCCGGGTAGTTGCGCTGGAATGCTTCGATCAGCGCATCCTGCATTGTTGTAATCAGTTTCTTGCGTGACATCTTAGGGAGATACTCCTTAAGATTGGTAACACGAGAGCGAACTGACTCAACGCCCTTGGACTTGAGCTTGGCTGCAGATGGTCTCAGGTACTTAGGCATATCGTTGAAATCTACATCCATCATAATTGTTCCATGGTGGTAATTATATCCATTGGATGAGAAGTATGCGTGTCCTGAGAACTTCTGATCATTAACAACCAGATCATTACGGCCAGTCTTGACAGCATTGATACCGAGGATGCGGCATGCAAGCAGGATAGTATCTGTTTGCTTGCCGATGTCGTAGAGATCGTCACGAGCGATGAATGTGAAGTTGAGGTTGCCCATATCGTGATATACGGCTCCGCCTCCGGACATTCTTCGCGACAGATATACGTTATCTTCCTTAATCTTCTCTACATTGCACTCTCTCCATGGATTCTGATTGCGTCCAATAACGATGGTATGTGCATTCTGCCACAGGAAGACACACATCTCTCCCTCACTAGCATGCATTGTCAGATATTCCTCTGTTGCCAGATTGATATATGGATTGGTGCAATCCGTTCTATATATCTTGAGTTTCATCTACCAGCACTCCTCATAGATCTCTAGTATTTCATCATTAGTTAGCGGTCTATACGCACCACCTGAAATGAAGCATGAATCTGCAATTTCCTTGAGCTGCATCTTCTCTTCTTCGCCAAATCCAATTTCACGCAGAGTCGTTGGGAGTCCCATCTCGCGAATGAAGTCAGCAAGCGCATCGATTCCGGCAAGTGCGAGTTCATCGTCTGTTGCGTAATTCTTAGGATCGAGGCCCCATACATTAACTGCGAAAGAAACGAATTTGCCAAGTCCAGCCTTGTAAATATGTCTGTAATAAGTAGGGTGAAGAATTGCTAATCCTTCTCCATGATTACAATTAGTATATGCAGACAGCTGGTGCTCCATATTGTGAGCCTGGAAATCCTTGGACTTGCCTGTCTTGATAATACGATTCTCTGCAAGTGATGCGCACCACATGATATTGCTTCTTGCCTGATAATCCTGTGGATTAGCTACTGCTGCTCTAAAGTCTCTGATGAGTCCTCTCATTAGACCTTCAGATGTATCGTCTGCAGGGTTACCCTCAACCGGCCAGCTAAAATATGTCTCCATAATATGAGAGAGAATATCGAATGTACCAGCCTTGAGCTGTCTTACCGGCATAGTCAATGTATATGTTGGATCCATGATAGCGAAGAGCGGATTGATTTCCGGATAATCTCTATCGCACTTGATCTTGGTCTCTTCATTAGTAAGTACTGCGCAGCCATTTACTTCGCTGCCTGTTGCTGGCATTGTAACTACAACGCCACATGGCAGTGGTGTATGAACGATTGGCTTGCCGTCCATCCAAAAGTCCTGCCAAGCATCTCCATCGTATGGAGCCTGCACTGCAATAGCTTTGCAGCAGTCCATTGTTGAACCGCCACCTACCGCAAGAATGAGGCCTACGTCTTCCTTGCGAGCTAACTTAGCACCCTCCTGCATTTTGGACAGGGTAGGGTTGGACATGATGCCAGGGAACTCGACAACCTCGAGGCCGAGACTGTTCAGAACCTTCATTACATCCTCATATGCGCCGTTCTTCTTAATTGAACCGCCGCCATATCCAAGCATAACCTTCTTGCCCGGAATAGCAAATCTGTTAATCATGTCAGCTAGGTGATTGTTGACTGCCTTCTCACCAAATCTTACGATGGTGCGGCATTCCCAATTGTGACTATTCATAAACTTTTACTCCGCATTCGCGCTCTACAATCTTGGCGAACGACTTAATGCATGCATAAACAATACCTGTACACCATTCTTTTCTCTCTGGTGTTGCGAACTCGTAGTCCTTGATGAGTTCAGGGCAGATGCTTGTCTTGTACTCTGCTGCGATATCATCATTCAGTTCTCTAACAACTGCGATGCACTTCTCGTATGCTGGATCGCCCTTCTTAGTTCTACCGAAGATCTTGCCGAGTGCCATTGTTGCACCTGCAACTCCACCGCATACATTGCCTCCATTACCGAATCCATAAGGGAATCCTGTGGAGAGCGCAATTGCCTCCTCGCCAATGCCGAGGTCATAGAATCTGTTCAGTACATCGAGTACAGTCTCTGAACACATATATCCTGTTGTGAAATTTTCCTTAGCTGCTGCCAGCATATCATTCAGATTTACTTCCTTAACCATTGTAATTCTCCTTTATTTATTTCTAAAGTTCAGCTACTATACAACACCACTCGCCATCATGAAGGATTTCTTCAATTGTGAATCCTGCGGCTGTAATTGCATCGCTTACTAATTCTTCCTTCTCATTGAGTATTCCGGATGAGATGTAGACACCACCTTCATTCAGGTGCTTGGCCACATCCGGCGTGAGCATTATTACTAAGTCTGCCATCAAATTGGCTACTACGACATCCGCCTTATAATCTACGCCCTTAGTAAGATCGCCGTACTGCACTGTAATCTTGTCTGACAGATGATTGAGTTCGACGTTGCTCTTGGCTACTTCAACTGCATCGGTATCGATCTCGATGCCAAGAGCCTCCTTGGCACCAAGGAGGGCTGCGCCGATAGCCAGGATGCCCGAACCGCAGCCAACGTCGAGCACTGTTGTATCTGGCGTAACGTGTTGCTCTAATGCTCTAAGACACATCGATGTAGTCTCGTGAGTGCCTGTACCGAAAGCCATACCTGGGTCTATCTCTATTACCAGCTCATCATCATCTGCAGTATATTCCTCCCATGTAGGCTTAACTACGATTCTTTCTGCCACCTTGGTCGGCTTGAAATACTCCTGCCACTTGTACAGCCAATCCTCGTCATTAACCAGCTGCTGGTTGACGTTAAAGCTATACTGAGCCTCGTGATCTCCCATATCGTTCAGATATCTAATGAGAGTCCAGATGCATTCCTGAATCTCATTCATCTGATACATGCCATCTTCATCGTCAGGCACGTAGATACTTACGGTTGGCCATCTGTCGAGATTATCCGTAATCTCTGTATTAATATAATCGTATTTGTACCAGTCCTTGTGCTCGATGATCTCCTGTGCATCCTGAGGGTTATCAATAATCAGCTGATCAAATCCTTCATCTTCCAGGTTGCTAACCAAGAGGTCAAAACGTTCCGGACTTACTTCTATCTTAATCTCAATATACTTCATATCTCCATAGACAAAACGAAGCAGTGGCAGTAGCCAGCTGCTTCGTCTTATTGTTATATCTACTAGAATTCAATCTTCATGAACTTCTTCTTGCCCTTCTGCAGAACAATAACTCCGTCCTGAACATCCTTGTCTGTTACGGCATAGTGAGTATCTGTAACCTGCTCGCCGTTAACTCTAGCGCCGCCGCCCTTGATAGTACGGATAGCCTCAGATGTTGAAGGCTCAAGTCCAACTTCCTTCATCAGTGCTGCAAGTCCAATACCTTCGCCAGTAAAACGACTAGCATCCATAGTAGTTGTTGGCATATTAGCGGATACGCCGCCACCTGCGAATACTGCGCGAGCTGCTTCGAGAGCCTGCTGTGCCTTCTCTTCACCATGTACGAACTTGGTGATTTCGAATGCCAGAACTTCCTTAGCCTCGTTGATTGCTGCACCCTCAAGAGCTGAGAGTCTGTTAACCTCGCTCATTGGGAGGAATGTCAGCATACGGAGGCACTTGTTAACATCAGCATCCTCTACGTTTCTCCAGTACTGGAAGAAGTCATATGCAGATACTCTTGACTCGTCGAGCCAGAGTGCGCCACCTGCAGTCTTACCCATCTTCTGTCCGTCTGACTTAGTCAGCAGACCTGTAGTCATACCATAAACCTCAAGACCTGCCAGCTTTCTGGACATATCGATACCAGCGATGATGTTGGACCACTGGTCGTTGCCGCCGAGCTCCATCTTAAGGCCAAAGTCTCTTGCCATTACGTAGAAGTCATATCCCTGCATGAGCATGTAGTTGAATTCGAAGAATGACAGTCCGCCTTCTTCCATTCTCTTCTTGAAGCACTCAGCACGGAGCATCTCCTTAACGTTGAACTTGGATCCAACCTCACGAACGAAGTCTACATAGTTAAGAGGTCTCAGCCAGCGTCCATTGTTAACGCTAACTACAGTGCCATCCTTAGGTTCGTAGTTAATGTGTCCTGGACATCCAACGCCATTATTGCCTTCATACTTCCACTCATAGTCGATAGGAAGGAATCGGTCAAAGAGCTTTACGAACTGCTCGCAGTTGTAGTCAATCTCTTCAACTGTCATCATTCTACGCATGTCGCTACGTCCTGATGGGTCTCCTACCATTCCTGTACCGCCTCCGATGAGGGCAACAGGGTGATGACCATACTTGAGCATGTACAGGAAGATGATTACCTGAATCAGGTGACCTACATGCAGACAGTCTGCAGTAGGGTCAAATCCGATATAGAATTTGATCTTCTCATTAGCAAGAAGGTCTCTTACCTTGTCAGGATCTGTGCACTGCTCAACCAGGCCTCTCTCCATCAATACGTCATATACATTAGTGAACTCACTGATATTGTCAGGAATCGGGTTCTTAAACATTATATATCTCCTTACTTAGTTCCGAATAATCTATCACCAGCATCTCCAAGGCCAGGTACGATATACTTATTCTCGTTCAGGTACTCGTCCTGCTGAGCGATGAAGATGTTAACGTCTGGATGAGCCTTGGACAGAGCCTCGATTCCTTCCGGTGCTGCGATGAGGCACATGAAGCTGATGTCCCTGCCGCCCTTGCTCTTGATGTTGTTAATAGCATCAACTGCGGAGCCGCCTGTTGCCAGCATTGGGTCAACAACGATAACTCTTCTCTTGTCGATATCCTCAGGAAGCTTGCAGTAATATTCTACTGGCAGGTGAGTCTCCGGGTCTCTGTACATACCAACGTGTCCTACCTTAGCTGCTGGAACGAGTTCGAGCATACCATCAACGAATCCGAGTCCTGCTCTCAGAATTGGAACGATTGCAAGATCCATTCCCTTGAGCATCTTCTGCTTAGTCTTGCAGATAGGTGTCTCGATATCTACTTCCTCGAGAGGAAGATCTCTTGTTACTTCGAATGCCATCAGCATTGCAACTTCCTTAGCCAGCTCTCTAAAATCCTTGGAAGTAGTGTTGATGTCTCTCATCATAGATACTTTGTGCTGAATCAGTGGGTGATCAAATACCATTACTTTGCTCATTTTCTCGTCTCCTTTTGCTATTTAGAAATTTATATCATCCAGTTCGTTGATACGGCGTTCGTGCTTGCCTCCTTCGAACTCTGTTAACATCCATGTATCGATCATTGCATAAGCCAGTTCCTCTGAAATCATTCTTGCTCCCATGCAGATAACGTTGGCATTGTTGTGTCTTCTACACATCTCTGCCATCTCTACAGAAGTGCAAAGCGCTGCTCTAATGCCAGGCACTTTGTTGCATGCGATGCTGATGCCGATTCCTGAACCGCAGATTGCAATTCCTCTCTCAGCTGAGCCGCTAGCTACTGCGCGTCCTACCGCATGTCCGTATGCAGGGTAGTCAACTGACTCAGTTGAATTAGTTCCTACGTCTACCATCTGATGGCCTGCTGCTGCCATTCTTGCCTTAACTTTCTCCTTGAGCTCATAGCCCGCATGGTCACATCCGATTGCAATGATCATTTCTTACTCCTTTACAATATCATATCCTGCGGATTTCAACATTCTATTCATAACGCTGAATCCATAACCAACCTCTTCAAGTGATCTGATATATATCTGATCGTAGCCCTGTCTATCCAGCTCTCTGAGATCTGTGAACAGTTTGTTAGCAGCCTTGCTAGCATCTGTACCATAGTTCAGAATTGCTGCTCTCTCGCCTATGCGCTTTGCTTCGCGTCCCAGCTCAAGTGCTATAGCCATAAAGCCTTCTTCACTAGCTTCAATGAGTCGTACTTTGGCCTTAGGTGAGTAGTGCTGATACTTCATTCCTGGCGACTTAGGTGCTTCGCTCATGTTAGATACGCCCTCGCTAGGATCAGCAATATGTTCAGGCTTGGTCATAAGGGACTTGTCGTTAACGACTTCCTTGCCGAGGAATCCTGACAGCCACTCTGCTGTTATCTTACCAGGTCTTAACACGGTAGGAACATCGCCTGTCATATCTACTACGGTGGACTCAATGCCGATTTCACACTGGTCTCCCATGATAACTGCATCAATCCTGCCATCCATGTCCTCGAGGACGTCTACGGCATTAGCTGGACTTGGTCTGCCAGACAAATTGGCACTTGGTGCTGCAATAGGTCTCTCAGCAGCTTTGATTAACTGCAGAGCTATCTCATTCGATGGCATCCTGATTGCAACTGTGTCCAGTCCACCTGTGGTTGCAGCAGGTACCGCTGATGACTTGTGGAATATCATAGTCAGCGGTCCCGGCCAGAATGAATCCATCAATTTGAGTGCATCCTGGCCGATGCCATCGATGCCGTCCTTAACCAATTCATTCAGCTGATCCCTGTCCGCAATGTGAACTATCATTGGATTATCTGATGGTCTTCCCTTAGCTGCATATACAGACTTAACTGCCTCTTCATTAAGAGCGTCAGCTCCGAGTCCATATACAGTCTCAGTAGGGAAGGCAACCAGCTTGCCACGACGAATCAAATCGCCAGCCTTATTGATACATGTTTCGTTGGGTAATAGCCTTAAAGTGTTCATATTAACCAAATGTCTTCATCTTCTCAGCCTGATCTGCTGTGATCAGTCCATCAATAATCTCGTCAATATCGCCATCCAAGAACTGGTCTAATTTGTATATTGTCATATTGATACGGTGATCGGATACTCTGCTCTGAGGGAAATTGTAAGTTCTAATCTTCTCTGAGCGGTCTCCGGAACCAATCTGACTCTTGATCTGTGCAGACAGAGCGTCGTTCTGTTCCTGCATCATCTTGTCATAGAGACGAGCCTTGAGAACGCGGAGAGCCTTCTCCTTGTTCATGATCTGGTCCTTCTCATCCTGGCAAGTAACTACCATACCGGTAGGCAGGTGAGTGATACGAACTGCGGAGTCAGTAGTATTAACGCACTGACCACCGTTACCGCTAGCTCTGTAAACATCGATCTTAAGATCGTTAGGGTCAATCTTAACCTCAACGTCATCAACTTCAGGGTATACAGCGATAGTTGCAGCCGAAGTGTGAATTCTTCCGGAAGACTCTGTCTCAGGAACTCTCTGTACACGATGGACGCCGCCTTCCCATTTCATTCTGGAATAAGCGCCCTTGCCCTTAATCATTACAGTGCAGTCCTTGACTCCGCCGATTCCTGTCTCATTCATATCAATGATTTCAGTCTTCCAACGTTTTCTCTCGGCGTATCTAAGATACATTCTCAGGAGGTCTCCGCCGAAGAGGGCAGCCTCGTCGCCACCTGTTCCAGCTCTTACCTCGAGGATAACGTTCTTATCATCGTTAGGGTCCTTAGGAAGGAGAAGGATCTTCATCTCGCCTTCGAGCTGCTCGATGCCAACTTCTAATTCCTTGGCCTCTTCCTTAGCCATCTCACGCATCTCCTCATCATCTTCCATATTGATGAGTTCACGCGCATCATCAAGATCGGCCTTCATCTTCTTGTACTTCTCGTACGCCTTAACAATAGGCTCGATTTCGGCCATCTCCTTCATGTATTTCTGCCATGTAGCCTGATCAGCGATAATTGCAGGATCAGCAACTTTCTCCGACAGCTCTTTGTATTTTTCAGTTATAAAGTCGAGTTTGTCAAACATATCTACTCCTCACTTGAAAGCGTTCTTTTTCAACTAATTATTATAACAGAAAAAAGCAATCTTATCAGCATATTTCAGCACTTTCAGGTAAACAAAAGCTGGCGATTTCTCGCCAGCTTATCCATTGCCTAACGGCAATACTGATTCATCATATTCTTAACATCTCTTCTGAACTTATCCATTGTATAGCCAGTGTTGAGTTGTCTCCACATATGCTCCGGATCCATATGTCCGCCACCGGATAAATCCTTGTACTCAGTACCCCATTCGTAATGGGAAACAATGTTGCCCTTCTTCTCAGGGTCCAGTCCGTAATAATCGCAGAGAGTTGCGAACAACTTAACTGCTGTCTCATATGTTCTCTTAGCTACAGCCTTAGCATCCTGCAGATGACCCGGCTCAACTGTAAATGTTACACCATCCTTCTCATAGCGGAGATACTGCGACTCGCACATCTCGATACCGATATATCTGTTATTGCCTTCAGCTCCCGCATGACCGGCTCTGACCTCCCAGCCGAGAGTCTGCCAAAGCGTTCCTGTAGTTCCATCGATGAATCCATGAACCGATGCGGTGCTCTTCATCCTGCCGTTATACAGATCAAACCATTCCTTGGCAGTCTCAATATTACCGCCTACGGAATGCAGCATGAGTCCTCTCAGGTTGAATGATCTGTTCAGAATATATTCATCATTAGCAGTTGTATAGTGCTTCTCTACAACAAGTCCAGGAATCTTCTGTACTTGTGCGCTAACAATATTAGAATCCTTACCTGCAACCTCAAATGTCTTGTAAGCCTTGTTGTCGTATGGAACGACCTTGAAAGAGTAAGTCACATCAGGACTGCAGCCTCTCTGTGTATATTCCTTAACTGCAGTTGTCAATCCGCATTCAACAAGAACCCAGTTTTCCTTATCTACAGAACAGTACACATTGAATCTTGTTTTCTTGTAATCAGTCAGTTCGTTCTTGGTTGGCTCTCTATAATTCCAGCCAATTGTAATTGATCCAAGTCCGCGATTCTTAACCCTGAGAGCATTGGAAAGATCTGGCAGGTCAACGTCGAATGTATATGGCTTGGTATATTGCTGAATGGTGTTAGACCACTTGCCCTTCTTCTTGCCGTTAAGACCTCTAACCTTAATGTCGTATTTGCAGTAAGGATTGAGTCCGAGCATCTTGTACTTAGTAGACTTAATAGTCTTCCTAGTCCACGCATTGTCTCCAGTCCTATACGCTACCTCATACTTCTTGGCATTCTTAGCTTTGCTCCATTTAATAGTCAGTGATGCTGCACCTGCATCAATGTCAGCCATAGGACACTCTGTAACCTTGAGGTCTGTTACTTTGGCTGGTGTCTTCACTGTCTTGGCGCTAACAGGCTGCATGGATATAACCATCAGCACTATTAAGAGGGCAGATATTCTTCTACAATACTTCTTCATATTATTCTCCTAGTAAAAAGCGGAGCCAAAAGCTCCGCTTGTTTCTGATTATTACAGGTTGTACTTGTTCTTGAACTTCTCAACACGGCCGCCTCTGTTGGAGAACTTCTGCTGGCCAGTAAAGAATGGGTGGCACTCACTGCAGATGTCTACTCTCATCTCGTCCTTGTTGGAGAGAGTTGTGAACGTGTTACCACATGCGCAAGTTACTTTACATTCCTTATAATCAGGATGGATTCCTTCCTTCATGTTCGGTACCTCTTTCTATAATATTTTTCAGATATATCTTCTCGCCTTGCTCGGGGCTTGACTGCCATGCAGGTCACCCTGCCCTCCGCGACAGCTTACATAGTATATCAAAGCAAGCCAGTCATTGCAAGGACTTTATTTGGTTTTTTGATGCAAAAATGCGAACGTTAGGAACGACTTAAATGTGCGTTATTGCCAATCTTTGAATTGTTCCAGTGCTAATTCGATGAGTCGGTCCATGAGTTCCGGTGTTGGAATGCCATCGTGTCTCCAGAGCATCGGATACATCGAGATGTTAGTGAAGCCCGGAAGGGTATTAATCTCATTGAATACTACTCTGGATTCATTAACTTCAACATCTGCGTAGAAGAAGTCAACTCTGGCAAGGCCTCTGCAATCAAGGACTTTGTACAGCTTGACTGCGTAACTCTTGATTTCTTCGAGTTCTTCTGCGGAGAGGTCTTCTACTATACTTGTCTGAATCTCAGGGTTATTATACTTGGCATCATAGTCATAGAATTCTGCAGCTGCCTTGATCTCGCCTACAGATGAAGCCTTAGGTTCGAGATTGCCGAGCACTGCAACTTCAAATTCTCTTCCTATTATCGCCTTCTCTACAAGTGCCTTGTGGTCATACTTGAGAGCCTCAGTTATTGCATCTGCAAGGTCTTCAGCCTTAGTGACCTTAGTTACTCCTACAGAAGAACCTGCAGATGATGGCTTGACGAAGAGTGGCATGTAGTCGCCTAGTTCGTCGAGAGCTCTCTGGACTTCGCCCTCGGGATCCTTAGCATAGTTAGCAATTCTTACAACGTAATGATCAGCCATGCGAACGCCAGTTAATTTGGCAAGTTGCTTGGCTGCAGTCTTGTCCATGCAGTTGGCAGAGGCCTTAACGCCTGATCCAACGTATGGTATCTCTGCCATCTGGAAGAGACCCTGAATTTCTCCATCCTCGCCATGGTCACCATGCAGAATTGGTACAATGCAGTCGACCTTAACGAGAGATGTTTTACCTGTTTCATCGAAAACGAGCAAGCCGCCGTAACTTGGGTCTGCAGGAAGAGCACAACGCATCTTGTCCTTACCATTAACCCAGTTGCCATTTTCAATATCTTCAATGCTAGCACCGGTAACATACCAAGCACCATCCTTGGTCATACCGATCTGGACGATATCATATTTATCTCTGTCCAGTGCGCGCAATACATTGGCTGCAGAACACAGTGATACTTCATACTCGTCGGATTTACCGCCGAATACTACTCCTATCTGCTTCTTCATCTTAGCCTCCTTAGATTCTCTCTACAATAATTGCTCTATCGAGCCCTGCAAGATCTTTAATAACCTGTGGTTTGCCGAATTGTTCTGTCTCTTCAAGCAACTTCTTAACACTTCTTGCCTGCTTGTCGCCGATCTCGAGTGCAAGAATGCCGCCTTTCTTCATAAATCTGCCTACGTTATCTGCAATCTGTCTGTAGTAATCAAGTCCATCTCTGCCACCATCCAGCGCGATGCGAGGCTCAAAATTTTTAACCTCATTCTGCAGAGTAGCAATGACTTTGGTCTCGATGTATGGCGGATTGATAGTGATAACGTCGTACTTGCTGCCCTTGGCAAGAGCCTTGAACATATCTCCAACAAGGAACATGCATCTTCTATTAACATCATTGTTGTGAGCATTTACCTCAGCAACATTGATTGCCTTCTCTGAGATATCTGTCATTGTGATAACCGCATCCTCAATGGCTGCAGCGATTGATACGCCGATAATACCACTACCGGTACACATATCTAGAACCTGTGGATTACTCCAGTTCTTGGCCTTCATAGCGTTAATAACGGCCTCAACCAGCACCTCAGTGTCCTGTCTAGGGATGAGAACATTCTTGTTAACTCTGAACTCCATTCCCATGAACTGCTGCTTGCCCAGAATGTACTGCATAGGCACGTTCTTCTGTCTGATCTTAATTCTCTTGATGTAGTCAGAGAGCTTGTCCTGTGGCATTAGCTCCTCGCCATGCACAATGACATCGGCTCTAGAGAGTCCAGTGATATGCTCGAATATCATCATGGCCTCGTTCTTGCCATTCTCAACGCGAACGAGCTGTCTCTCTCCCCAGCGAAGAGCTCTATCGTATGAAGTCTCTGATGGTTCATCAGTACTCTTGTTGGCAAGGAATTCTCTCTCGTCAAAATCTCCGAGCCACTTGCCATCCTTGTCACAGAATCCTTCACCAACTGGAGTTGATGGATCAACAAGTACAGCCTTCATCGAGATGATTGCGACTTCGAGTTGCTCATTAGTTGGCTCCGCTGTTGTGAGCTTTTGTAACATCAATCCTGGATAACTGAGGATTCTAACGATCTTGCCATCGCTGCGGCCTGCCCACTTGAGCAGCTCATAGCTGATGCCTGCAATAACAGGGAGCAAGAGCAGTCTTGACACAATACGCAGTGCCAAGTTAGGCCAGCCAAGGAAACTGAACAGGATTAATGCGATAATGAATACGAATACCAGAAAGCTGGTTCCGCATCTAGGATGCAGTGTGTAGAACTGCTGCGCATTCTCTGGTGTCAGCTCCAGATCATTCTCGAAACAATGAATTGTCTTGTGCTCTGATCCATGATACTGGAACAGTGTCTTGATATCCTTCATGTTCCTGATAGCAACTATGTATAGGATGAACATAGCAATTCTCAGCAATCCTTCAATCAGGTTGAGAACTATTACATTAGAGCAGATGCCCTTCATCCAGTTAACTACAATAGTAGGAAGGATTACGAATACAGCAATCGAAATAGCCAGTGCGATGATAACAGACAGTGTCATCATTACATTCCATACAGCACCCTGACCGAACTTGTTCTCGAACCATGTTTCGAACTTGCTCTTCTCGCCGTATTCTTCAGGCGCGAACTTCTCGAGTACATCAGCGCTGTCCATCAGCACCTCTGTACCGCTAATAAGAGAAGTGAAGAAGTTCACACAACCTCTGATCATAGGAATCTTGGACCATTTGGACTGAGGTTTCTTCTTCTTAGTCTTGAGATAGAACTCGCCTGATGGCAATCTCATCGCCATTGCCATTCTATCTGGACCTTGCATCATTACGCCTTCCATGATTGCTTGTCCGCCAATTGATGTCGGGCAGCAACCCTTAACAAATATTTTCTCGTAATCTAATTTTGCCATTATATCTCCTGAAAATATTACTTTAAAATTTTCTTACTCATGAAGCCGACGAAATCCTTATTAGTCTTCGTACTCGATAGATTGTCGATTATTTCTTCTGCTACGTCGGCTGGGTTGCCCTGAGACATTGCTCTTCTCAGTGCTGTCATTACTGCGAACTCCTCATCTGTGAGCAGCAGATCCTCGCGACGCGTACCCGACTTGTTCAGGTCGATAGCAGGGAAGATGCGACGCTCAGACAGCTGCCTGTCTAAGTGCAGCTCCATGTTGCCTGTTCCCTTGAATTCCTCGTAAATTACATCATCCATACGGCTGCCTGTATCAACAAGTGCAGTTGCAAGAATTGTTACGCTGCCGCCTTCCTCGAGATTACGTGCTGTTCCGAAGAACTTCTTAGGTGGATGTAATGCTCCTGGGTCAATTCCTCCAGAAAGTGTTCTGCCGGAACTAGGAACTTCCATATTATATGCACGTGCCAGTCTTGTTATTGAGTCAAGCAGGATTACTACGTCCTTGCCACCCTCTGCCAGGCGGCGAGCTCTCTCGATAACCATCTGGGATACTTTCACATGATGTGACGCCTGCTCATCGAATGTTGAGTAGATAACCTCAGAACGGTGCAGGCTCCTCTTCATATCTGTTACTTCCTCTGGTCTCTCATCAACCAGCAGTACTATCAGTTCAATATCTGGATATTTGTCCTCAATTGCGTTAGCAATCTTCTTGAGCAGGACTGTCTTACCTGCCTTGGGCTGTGCAACAATTAGGCCTCTCTGTCCACGGCCTATAGGTGCAACCAGGTCCATTACTCTTGTTGAGAGATCAATGCTCGATGTTTCCAGCACCAGCTTGTCACAAGGGAAGATTGGCGTTAGGTTGTCGAAGTGAGGTCTCTTCTTAGACTCCACTGGATCCATGCCATTAACTGCCTTGACGTAGAGCAGGGCTCCAAATCTCTCATTCGCATGAGGCTTTCTGGACACACCGTATATCTTGTCTCCAGTTCTCAGGCCAAATCTTCTAATCTGGCTAGGTGATACATATATATCCTTGTTCGATGTAAGAAAATTATCGAATCTCAGGAAGCCAAATCCATCTTCCGCAATCTCGAGAATGCCCTCAACTTCGGGACGTTCCTCAATTGCGTCATCTGATGAAATACCGCTTTGAACTTCCTGTTGTTCGTCTAATTCTTTTTCAATTACTTCGTAAATTTTTTCTTCTGTCATAGTGTCCTCCTGTGATAAAATGAGGTGAATAGAAAGGTGGTTGAAATGGAAAAGATTACAATAAATGGTTCCACTTCGTATAACGTAATTGTTGAGGAAAACATCCTAGGTAGGATGGGCGAAATGCTACGCGATGAACTCGCTGGTAAGAAAGCCCTGATAGTAACTGATTCGAATGTTGCTCCTCTATATCTCAATACTGTTGATGCATCATTCAATGCTGCGAACTATGAAACATATTCCATAATTCTCGCTCCTGGAGATGCCAGCAAGAGTATTGATATCTATGTTAATCTTCTTCAATTCCTCGCCGACCACAATTTCGACTCATCTGATATCATCGTTGCTCTTGGCGGCGGTATGATTGGCGACCTGATTGGTTTTGTTGCCTCTACCTACAAACGCGGTATGAAGTGTGCACTAGTACCTACTACGTTGCTCGCTATGGTTGATGCATCGATTGGCGGCAAAACTGCAGTTAATTTGTCTACTGGCAAGAACCAGGTCGGTACTATACACAATCCTTCAATTGTAATATGTGATCCTTATACCATTTCTTCACTCAGCAAGGATCTTCTTAAGGAAGGTTATGCCGAGATTATTAAGTACGGTATTCTTACTGGTCAAGATGTACTCAACATGCTGCGCGTTGCTGTAGATACTGGTGACTATTACGATGTTGTCGTTAGATCCATCTTCATCAAGCGCGATGTTGTTGAGATGGATGAGGGAGACAATGGTCTCCGTCAGTTCCTCAACCTCGGCCATCTTGTTGGTCACGCCATCGAGGCTGTTAATAACTACTCCATCAGCCACGGACAGGCTGTAGCAGAAGGCCTCGCTATCGAAGCTCGTGCTGCCGCTATGTCTGGCTATGCTGGCATGGGCGCATATCTTGAAATTGCCTCAATTCTCAAGGAATTCAGATTCGATATTACCCGCTCCTATAATATCGATGCACTAGAGCCATTCCTGGCTGTAGACAAGCGCATCAAGGAAGGTAAGATCCAGTTAATCATTCCTGCTGAAGTAGGTGATTGCATCATGCAGGAAATTGATGCATCTGAATTAGCTAGCTATATCAAGAGAGGTTTATAACTCCTCATTAGCTCCGACAGTAGTCAGGGTCTTTTCTTCTGATTTGTCAACCTGACTTACTTCTATCTTCTTGACATCCTCATCTTCTATCTTCTCGTTGAGAGCCAGCAGTGTAGGCGACAGGTATACTGTCGATACTCTCTTGCCGTCCACGCTAATTATCGATCTCTCGGTAAAGTTCTTGCCCTTGATGTAATATCTATCTCCAATCTTAACGACTTCCTTAATTGCTATCTCACGGAATCCCATTCTCATGGAGGTTACTTCATAAGGATTAGCTCCACCATATGCATAATACTTGCCATATAGCATGTCATAAGCAAGTGCTTCCTGATCATCAAGGAAATGCTTGCTCTTTCTATCGTTAGACTGCTGATAATCGAAGATTACACCTTCATGTCCGAGACCTGCACGCTCTAAGATCTTGGCACCAACTTCATATGCAGTTAGGTCTTCATCTTGCTCAGCAAGTCCAATATTGTCCCAGATTGCATACTCTGTGTGATACAGACTAGGACCGTTGTATATATCCTCTGTTACATCGAGCGCAGGGATGTGGTCTCCGTAAATGAGCATAATTGTTGGTTCACCAGTTGATTTAATCTGATTGATTAAGTCGCCAATGAAAGTATCCATCTCGTGACATTCATTGAGATAATACTCGTATTTCCATCTTGTTTCCTCGTCATCACAGCTAACCGTTGTGTAAGGATTCTTGAACACCTGCTCAGTAGGATATTTACCGTGTCCTTCAACAGAAACGATATGCATCATATCGCGTTCCTCTGTTGATGTCATAATATCCATGATATCTGGAATCATTGTCTTGTCCTTGCACCAGTTGGTAGGTGTGAAGGAGACATCGTTCATATATTCAACAGACGTGAAGCTGTCAAATCCCATATGTGCATATACTTCATTACGGTTATAGAAGAGGGCTCTATGGTCATGCAGAGCACTAGTCGCATAGCCGTGATTCTTAGCAATGTATCCCATATTCTCGAGAGTGTGCTTGCGCAATTTGCCCTTGTAAGGATATTCACCAGGTCCGAAGAAGTGCGCACTGATGCCTGTCAGCACCTCAAACTCTGTGTTAGAAGTACCGGCACCACAGGCAGGAACCTCGAACCATCCAGATGTATACTGATCCTTGAGACTCGTGAATACAGGTGTTGGGTCCTTGTCCACTGTCAGATGATTGTAGCTATCAGCAGTTGTGAAGGACTCCATCTGCAGAACAATAATATTAGGATGATTGAGACTATCATCTACAACATCGCGAACTGTATCCTTGCCGGATGCAGTTTTCTTTTCCAGAATATTATTGATGAACTCCTCGCTGTAACCCTTAGGTTTATCTACACCGGCACTAACAGATGTGGATATGAAGCAGTAAGGAACTCCGTAGTCTCTATATGCGTAGTTAAGGTTACCAAAATATGTATCTACAATGCCGAGTTCAATTGCACCATAAGTTGCACCCATAGCAGCTGCAGCCGAGAGTGCAATGGCAATCAAGCTCTTGCCATAATGGATGTTGGTCCACTTCTTGCTACGAACGAAGATAATTATGATAGACAGCACAATAAGAATTGCGCCGATGAGAATCAGAGTAATCTGCCACTTAGCATAATATGTATTAATAATGGTCAATCCATCTGCGAAGTTCGCCAGATCGTAGAGGGTGAATGGTGTAACTCTCTGCAGGAGGATAATACCATTTACGGAACCAATAACAATCCACAGTAGGGAGATAATCATCCATGCAAATCTACGCCTCTTGAAGAGGAGGGCGACCGTCATTGTTGCAAATACAATGATCGCATTGTACAGGAATACAAGTGGGTTGTGTACTATCCAGATAAACACCTCAAAAGGACTGGTAAATAGCCTGCCAAACCACTCAATATAGAATGTAATTCCCAGCGCATAGAGCACCATGAGGCCAATATACTTGAGCTCATGCTTGTCTGCATCGAAATATTTCGCCTCTCTTCTTGGGAACACCTTGTAATATACAGTCTTCAACTTGAGTGCTGCCCAGATGAAAGGCTTGGCGATTATTAATAAGTATTTCTTAACGTTCTCTTTGTTCAAATTATGCCCCCTGAAGAGCCTCTGCCAATCTGGCAAACTCTTCCATATTCAGGCTTTCAGCTCTACGGTTTGCTGCGATTCCAGCTGCGTCTAGTGCCGCCTGGATTGTATCTTTCTCGTATCCGCCCAAAGTCATCAGAGAGTTGAGCAGTGTCTTACGGCGCTGCGCGAATCCCGCTTTGATGCATCGGAAGAAGAATGCTTCGTCCTTAACTGCAACTGCGGCGGTATCTCTAATGTCCATTCTAAGTACTACCGAATCGACCTTAGGTGCAGGATAGAAGCTCTCTCTATCAACATCTATAATCTTGCTCACTGTTGAATAGTAGTGAACGGAGTAGGTGATAGCCCCGGATAATTTGGTACCAGGCTCTGCAGCGATACGGTCTCCGACTTCCTTCTGCATCATTGCCGTGATGCTGTTAGCTGTAGTTCCCATCTCCAGTAGCTTCATAATTATTGGTGTTGTTATGTAGTAGGGGAGATTACCCACAATGCGGACCGTCTTCAGTCCGTATTCCTTAAGGTTCTTCTCTATAATTGAATTGAGATCAACTTCGAGTATATCTCCATGTATTACTTCGACATTGCCATAGCTGAATGTCTTAACCCTGAGCGGTTCAATCATTCGTTCATCCAGCTCAATTGCAACCACCCTGCCAGCTTCCTCAGCAAGAGGGCAGGTGAGGGCACCCGGTCCCGGTCCAATCTCGATAACCAGCGTATCCTTGTCGACTTCGCTACCATCAACAATTGCCCATATAGCTTCTTCATCAATAAGGAAGTTCTGTCCTAGTGCCTTGGCAGGTCTTAAGTTGCCAGACGGATTGATGCCACTATTATGATTCTTGTTTGATTTCTTGGATTGTTTGCTCAAGTTCTCTATATCCTATTCCCCAAAGTGCTAATTTCTTGACTAGTGCCTTGGAATTTCCATATCCGATTCCCAGTTTCGCGCAAACTGCATCACGCAGCTCGCTCGATCCATCTACTCCGCTAAGTCCTAGTTGAACTAGGTCAGTCAAAGTGACTTCCACATAATCACCTGACTGCGACTGTCTCTTCAATCGGTTCTCATTATTATTAATTGCCTGTTCAATCGCAGCTAGTATGTCTTCCGAACAGGCATTCTCAATTCCTATGTCATCGAGCTTGGTGGCTCTATCCTGTGGAACGTATGCCTGAATGGCATCCGGGAATTTTTCTGTTAATTTGCGCCTTATCTCTTCACCCGAATAGTCCGGATCAGTCAGGATTATTAGGCCTTTCTCTTGGTATGCCTTGTCAATCAGTGCCCAAGTCTCTTTGGTGATGCCAAATCCATGTGTCGGTATTATCAATGCGTCAACAGCTTTGCCGACTGCATCAACATCATCACGGCCTTCAACCACGATTGCGTAGTCTAGCTTAGTTCTCATCCTTGTCCTCTTCAAACATAAAGAGCTTCTCGTCCTTGTTCATCAGCCTCAGCTGCTTGCGGGCCTGTTCCTGAATATAGTCCTTACTGTGAACATTCTTAAGTTCCTTGGACGTGGCACTTTTCTCTTCAAGCAATTCGGCGTTCTGTTTCTCGAGTTCAGCTCTTTCCATCCTGAGCTTGAGAATAGGTCTTCCATATACAACGAAGAGTAACAAGAGCACGGCAAGAACAGCTGCCAAGATTTTCTTCTGCTTGGCAGTAAGACGAATTCTTTTTTTCTTTTCTTCAGCCTTGAATCTGTTCCTTGTCTGTTTCTTGTGTCTCATTTATTACAGTCCACCCTTAACCTTAGTATCTGGATTTACAAATGCTCCATTGTGTCTAATCTCGAAGTGAAGGTGAGGTCCAGTGCTTCGTCCGGAGTTACCTGACTCTGCGATGTACTGACCCTGGTATACTTCGTCTCCGACCTTAACCGCAAATCCACTGAGGTGTCCGTATCTGGAAATCCATCCATCAGCATGCTGGATATCGATACAGTAACCATAGCCTCCGTATACTCCGGCTCTAACGACCTTACCACCGTCTGATGCGTGTACGTCAGTTCCTACGCGGCATCCCATATCTACACCTTCGTGGGTTCTACCCCATCTCCATCCAGGTCTTGATGTAACTACATATGTTCCTGCATTCAGTGGGTTGATGAATGTACCTGTTGGCGCAGTCTTAGGTCTCTCGGTAATACCTACAAGAACGAGTTCGTCAATCTTCTCTGTAAGAACTTCGATGCTATCAATTTGTCGATTAACTACCTTGCCACCTACCTTGGTGAGCGTTCCATCGAAAATCTGTACTCCGTTAACACCTTCAACTTCAACGTGTTCGTCACCAATATAGTAATCCTTACTCTTCTTCTTGACTGTCTCGTAAGGAACGATTTCCTTCATCTTACCGCGTTCAACCATTTCAACGCTTACAGGCTGTACGCTCTTGTGAATGCACACTTTATCTCCACGGGTAACACTCTCGAGAGGCTTCTTATTATCCTCGTCATAGATTGCTCCCTGCTCAACGCCGAACACAGCTGCAATTGAAGCAATATCTTCGTTTTCTTCGACGAGGTGATAGAAATTAACATCGCCACCATGTGTCATCTGTTTTCTAGCTGATGCGTTACTCTGTACACTGGTGAGCAGTACATTTATTGGTCTTATTTCAAGCGGATTTAAGAAATCAACCGAGATGACCTCCATGCCATCGTCTGGATGTCCGAGTTCTGCCTTGACCTCAGGTAGTAGCAGTTCTGCAGCCTCCTGATCCTTAACAATTGTAACGAGCTTGTTGCCATCATAGATACCGCTAGCCTCAACCTCGATATCTGTCATGAACGCCAGCCTGTTTACTGTTGTATCTGCATCATCTGTATCAATGCCCCTTGATACAACTCTCTTGAACGAAATATTATCGTTAGCAACGAATTCAATCTCTTGCTGGCCTTCTTTACTAACAGCGTTTAGCTGCTCTCCAGCAACAGCGAGGACGTTGGTTACCTCTTCCTGTTCCTTAACATAGCCCAAAGTCTTGCCGTTATACGCATATTCGTAAACAGTAAAGCGGTCGAATACGAGCAGCATTACAGCGCAGAGAATACACAGTGTGAATACCGCTGTTGCGATTGCTCTTCTTGAGTTCCTGTATGTGGAAACAATCTTGCTAGTTGCAGTAACAATGCTAATGATGAGACTGTGGAATCCATCAGAAATCTTGTCCGCAATTCCGTCAATCCAGAACAATGGCTTGGCCATTGCATCCTCGAGCACCTCCATCTTGCGTATCTGCTCTGGAGTAGTTCTTCTAACGTTATACTTCTTAGCTTTCTTCTTTCTCTTCTTGGTATTCCTAGTCTCGTCCGCTTTGTCTCTCTGAATTGTTGCAGGAGCTGTAATCTCTTGCTGCAATAATTCTTCCACGCCAATCTCATCAGGGGCGTCGAATGTTGGATCCCCTGGTTTGAGATTATTGTCGCTCAAGAATTTAGCGTATATCTTGGCTAGATCTTTCTTCTGTTCTTCTATCGATTTCTTTCCTGATTCCATCTATATGCTTCTTGGGCTCTTGCTTCGCTGCAAGTGCATATCCTTCCGTCATCTGTGATGCCAGTATCTTTGCAGATATTGCATCTATATCTTCTAACGAGAAAATCCTCGCTGTATCCGTTCTCTCTGAGATATCTGCGCTTGTCCTCCTCGAGGGTCTTTCTCTGCGCTCTCAGTTTATCCTTGTCTTCCTTGCTGCCGATTGTAAACGCTGTGGACATCAGCTCCTCGTTGAGCTTGTTCTCCAGCTCGAATACATCTCTCAGCTCAATGATTCTATCGCAAGCTTCATCAATTCTGACATCGAGCTCCTTCTCGCCCTCTTGTCTAAGGTACTCGTAATACTCTCGCAGCACCTTCTTGCTGACCATCGCCTGAGCCGGTTCGGACGCATTCGCACCAGTAGACGTATTGATGCCACCAGCCTCAAGGCGTCTATTCTCCAGCACCTTGTTAACATACTTGAGAGATGGGTCTCTCAGGCCCGAAGCTGCTCTGCACGCATCGAGAACTTCTCCGATGGTGCATCCCCATTCGTCGAACCATCTATCCATCAATTCCTTGTCTCCTGGGCTAGCCATTCTGTTCCAGCCCATCTCATGGAAGACCCTGGAGTAGTACTGATTTCTCTTGCTGTGTGCATCCAGGTATTCCTTGACTTCGGCCAAATTCCTGCAGCCTTCCTGCGCCCACTTTACGGCAGTACGTACGATGCTGTTGACGCTAGGACGGTCTATCTCAACGCAGTAGTCAACTGCATACGACATAACATCAGGTAGGATGTTATAGGTCTTAATTGCATCGCCTATCTTCCATGTTTCCTCGGAGCTAATCATCCTACCGGTCAGTTCTTCGTATCTGCGATATATCGCATTGATCTCCTGATTGACCACTTTGGACACAGCATCCTCTTCATCTATGTTAGGAGTTGTCTCTGCGAATGTTGCAGTATTCCTAGTTGTGCTGTTGTTCTTGTAGCGTCTACCGTACATGGAGTCTACAAGGCTGAAATACTCGATGCTGTACTCGCTGAGATCGCCATTATGTTCAACATGAACCAGGCCTTTATCCTCCCAGTACATCCAAGCTCTGAAGATGTCTGTCTCAGCAATGCCGAGGACTCTAGACAGCTTGCTCGTATCCATGCTGATATTGTTCTGTGCGTACATCAAACCGAACAGATAGACCTTAACATAGCCCTCAGGTGCAGCAGGAAGGAACTCTGTGATAAACAGATTCTCCACCCTGGTATCCTGAAGGTACAGGTCGTCTCTATTAAGTAATTTCATGTATGCTCTTGCCATTAGAACTCCATATCGAAATCGTTCGCCAGATTAGCAAACTTAGTGTATTTAGGTATCCAAGCGAGGTTAACGATGCCAGTTGCACCATTTCTATGCTTGGCAATATTAACCTGACATGTCAGTCCGGTTGTTGAATCGATGTTAGCAGGGGAATCGTCATCCTGGTAATAGTCGTCTCTTCTCAGGAAGATTACGATATCTGCGTCCTGCTCGATGGAACCGGAATCTCTAAGGTCTGACAGCTGCGGCTTGTGATCAGCTCTCTGCTCAGGTCCTCTGGACAGCTGTGACAGGAGAACTACTGCGCAGTCAAGTTCCTTGGCCATAATCTTAATGGCTCTTGTCATTGCGCCGATTTCCTTCTCACGCTGCTCTGTTCTATAGTTGCCCATGCTCATCAGCTGTAGGTAGTCTACGATAACAAGGTCAAGTCCACCTTTCTCAGCCTTGAATCTACGGCACTTGTTCTTCATCTCAACTGGTGTAATAGAAGATGTATCATCGATTACCAGATTAACTCTCTCAAAGCTGTCCTGTGCATCACTGATAGCATCCCAATCCGCCTGACTGATGTTACCGTTACGAATGTTCTCCATAGAAACGCTGGCAGTTGTTGACAGCATTCTCTGTCCGAGCTGAGTATCACTCATTTCCAAACTGAAGATCATTACCTTGTTGCCTACCTGTGCTGCATGTGCTGCGATGTTCAGTGCGAAAGCAGTCTTGCCCACGCCAGGTCTTGCGGCAAGGATGATAAGGTCTGTCTTCTGCAGACCTCCCAATATCGCATCGACCTTCTTAAATCCTGTCTCGATGCCAGGGAGTCTACCCTTATTCTTCTCCAGCTCCTGAATCTCCTTGATGTTCTCAACAAGGACTTCATTGATATCCACATAGTTGGTTCTCTGTGACTTGTGAGCAATCTCCATAATCTTCTGCTCAGCTGCATCCAGAATATCCTCTGGAGCCAGTTCCTCGGAGAAAGCGGAGTCCTTAATCTCATCAGCTTCCTTAATCAGCTGTCTCATCTTGGACTTGTCAACTACAGTGCTCGCATAGTACTTGGCGTTGGAATATACAACAGCCTCGTCCATCAGCTTGCTGAGATAGGTAAGTCCACCAACGAGATCCGCAATCTTGTGGCTCTTCAGTTCAGAGAAAGTAGTCATCAGGTCAATAGCAATACTCTTGCTGAACATCTCCAGCATTACCTTGTATATCTCCTGATGCTCCTTAAGGTAGAAATCTTCTGGTCTCAGTATCTCAATTACGTCAGCAACGGCATCCTGGCTCTTTAACATTGAACCAAGAACGGCCTTCTCAGCATCGAGATCCTGTGGCAGTACATTCTGATTAATGATTCTCTCTTCTTCCATATCCGTGTGTTCTGATGATTAGATTGTCTGAATATCAACAACTACAGTTGCTGCGATTCCTTCGTATAATTTAACTTCTACTTCTGTCTTGCCGATTTCCTTGATTGGCTTGCTGAGTACGATTTTCTTCTTGTCTACTTCGAGTCCCAGCTGTTCCTTAATTGCGCCTGCGATATCCATTGATGTAATGGATCCGAAGAGCTTGCCGCCTTCGCCAACCTTGGTCTTAAGTGCAACAGCGCTAGCCTCGAGCTTGCCCTTGAGTTCATTAGCTGCAGCCTTATCTGCTGCAATCTTCTCGGCTAAGTTAGCCTTCTCTCTCTCGATAGCTCTCTTGTTAGCTGTTGTAGCCTCAACTGCTACACCTGATGGGATCAGTCTGTTTCTTGCAAATCCATCGTTAACCTTAACGACATCTCCGGCTTTGCCTGTTCCCTTAACGTCCTGTTTCAGAATTACTTCCATGTCTTGCTCCTATTTATCTTCTTCAGAATCCTTGTGCAGGTATTCCTCTATAACTTTCTCGAGTTCAGCTTTAACTTCTTCGTAGTCCTCGTTCACCTGTGCTGCTGCAGAAGTGAAGTGTCCGCCACCGCCAAATTTCTCCATAAGAACCTGAACGTTGACCTCTCCGAGTGATCTTGCTGAAATAATGGTCTGTCCCTTGATATTCTTGCCGAGGACCAGACTCGCCTTAACGCCCTTGACCATCAGCAGTTCATCCGCAACCTGTGCATTGATGATAGTTGAGTTGGCGTTGTTGACTTCGGTCCTGGCAAACACGATGCCATTGTCGCAGAATTCAGCATTGGCGATTGCTGTTGCTTTGGTCTTGAAATCATCTCTATCTGTCTGGAAATATCTCTTAACCTCAGTTGTATCCGCGCCGGATCTCTTGAGCCAAGCAGCGGCTTCAAATGTTCTAACGCCAGATCTTCCGGAGAAGTTGTTGGTGTCTACCATGATGCCAGCAAGCATAGCCTCGCCTTCAAACTTGGTGATAAATCTCTTCTGTGAGATGTGCTGGACAATCTCAGTTACCAGCTCGCTTGCAGATGACGCATATGACTCAACGTATGAAACTGCAGTGTTTCTGAGCGAGTCCTCAGTTCTTCTGTGGTGATCGATAAGCACGATATCCTTGCACTTACTGAGCAGCTCTTCGCATTCAACCAGCATAGGTCTGTTAACATCCACGATTATCAGCAGAGGATTCTTCGCTGAGTCAGCAATCTGAATTGCCTTCTCGTGCTTGACGATGTTGTATACCTCGCTATCAACGGCCTGCTGATAAATTCCCTCTATCGCTTCGTTGTGTTCCTCGATGACGATGCATGCGTCCTTCTCGAGGAATCTACAGATGCTGTATGCACCGATGGCTGCTCCGAGCGAATCCATGTCAGGCCAGCGGTGACCCATGATCAGAACTTTGTCTGCGTCCTTAACCAGATGCTTGATAGCATGTGCAATGACTCTAGTCTTGCCACGGTTGTTCTTCTCAACGGTCTGAGTTGAACCGCCGTAGTACTTGGTGTGCTCGTCATCCTTGACAACTGCCTGATCTCCGCCACGTCCGAGCGCTAACTCGAGGGCCGATTCTGCCAGGTCTGTAGCCTCGTTCAGTCCATCCTGTGAAATACCTACTCCGATGCTGATTGAAATAGGGAAATCAACTTCTGCATCGATGTTGCGGACTTCGTCCAGTACGGCAAAATTGTCTTCGATCATGCGGCTAGTGTCGCCATTGGTCGAAACCATCACGTATGAATCAGCGCCTGTACTAACGACTGGTGAGCCATAGGATGCAGCCCATTTACGTACGATGCTGTCGATCTGTGAAGGAATAACTCTCTTGTATTCCTCAGGTACACTTGCCAGCAGTTCTTCATAGTTGTCGATGTTGATGAACATCATAGTAGCTCTCTCTTGCTCGAGTTTAGCTCTAAATCCCTCTCTGACAGTTCTGTCATCGAAGAAAACTATGATTTCATCATCGAGACTTGCCTCTTCATTAACCTTGAGTCTGAAGAACTTGTCATTCTTGTCTAGAACAACTGACTCTTCATTGGCTTTGACGAGAGTCTCTCTCTTGATGCCTGTCAGCGCGAAGAAGTTCGCGCCGACGATGTCCTCATACAGAATGACGTCCTTCATCAGCGGATTCGCTTTGACGATTGTTCCGTCAGTGCCTACAACACAGACAGGAATCGGCATGCTTAAAATAAAATCTGTTTCCATTATCTAAATGCCTCTCTTATGGTGTCGATCAGCCTGTTGAGCTCGTCCGTGCTGTAGTATTCCAGCTCGAGCTTGCCCTTCTTGCTATCACCATTGATGTTAACCTTGGTGCCTGTAAGTGTTCTAAGTTCTGCCTCAGCTGCAAGAATATCGCTAGATTTTCTTGCGTTAGTGCTGATCTTGCGCTTCTTGCGGTCAGGCTTGATCTCGTCCTTGGCCTTGTCCGCCAGTCTTTCAGTTTCTCTTACTGACAGTCCGAGCTTGATAACCTTGTCTGCAATCTCGCGCTGCTTCTTAGCATCAGTAATGTTGATAATTGTTCTTCCGTGAGCGGCGGACATCTGTCCGTCAGACACAAACTGCTGTATTTCCTTTGGCAGCTTGAGCAGTCTGATGCTGTTAGTGATATATGTACGGCTCTTGCCCAGAGATGAGCTGACTTGCTCCTGAGTGAAACCGTATTTCTCTGTCATAGATCTGAGACCTTCAGCCTCTTCAATCGGATTCAGGTCCTCTCTCTGCATATTCTCAATAATTGCAACGATGGCATTCTGCTTGTCGTCAAAATTACGAATGATGCAAGGAACCTTCTTGAGCCCAGCAAGTCTAGATGCTCTCCATCTTCTCTCTCCTGCAACGAGCTCGTATCCGTTCTCTGCCTCTCTAACGATCAGTGGCTGAATAACGCCATGCTCCTTGATGGAGGATTCGAGCTCTTTCAGCTTGTCCTCATCGAAAGTCATACGAGGCTGAGCCTTGTTAGGCTTGATATTGTTGATGTCAATGTACAGAACCTTGTCCTCGTTAGAAACAGGCTCTGCCTTCTTGGATGCAGGCTTTGCAGGCGATTTCGCAGGCGCCTTCTTCGCTGGCTTGCTTACCTTAACCTCTTCCTCGTTAATTGGAGCTGCGTCGGCAAACAGTGCATCTAGACCTCTTCCCAATCCTGTTTTCTTAGCCATAATTATTTCTCTTTCTTGTTTCTCGCTCTTTCTCTAGCGAGGAATTCCTTGGTGAATTCCTGATAAGCCTTCGCACCTAGTGCTGAAGGATCGTAAGTAATAATTGGAACGCCGTAGCTAGGTGCCTCGGCCAGTCGTATATTTCGTGGAATAATAGTGTTGTACATGATATCTCCGAAGAACTTCTTAACCTCTGCAACTACCTGCTGTGAGAGATTAGTTCTACCGTCGAACATGCTGAGGATAACTCCGTCGACATAGAGATTAGGGTTGAGATTCTTCTTAACCAAATCGATTGTACTCATCAGCTGACTAACGCCTTCGAGCGCATAGAACTCGCACTGAATAGGGATCAGTACGCTATCTACCGCAGTCAGCGAGTTGATTGTTAGAATTCCCAGTGAAGGAGGACAGTCAACGAGAATGTAGTCATAGTCAGTCTTGACTGAATCTATTGCCTTCTTAAGTCTTCCTTCTCTGCCTTCGAGACTTGCCAGTTCTACCTCTGCGCCAGCAAGGTCAACGCTAGCAGGCAGGATGTATAGATTCTTGGTTCTTGTTGGAAGGATGACTTTCTTGATGTTTACGGAATCATCAATTAGCACATCGTAAAGAGTCTGCTCGAGAGCTCTCTTTCTCAAACCAATTCCGCTGGTTGTATTTCCCTGTGGGTCGATGTCAACCATCAGGACCTTCTTGCCCTTAGCTGCAAGGCATGCGCCAAGGTTGATATTTGTTGTAGTTTTGCCTACGCCGCCCTTCTGATTGAAGATCGCAATTGCTTTGCCCATTAGTTACCTCCTTGAGCATAGTTTCTCATTTAACACTTCCTGTCATTATACTGCAAAAGTGGGTCAAAATTCCAGTTTTTGCAACGCTTTTACTGTGTTTTTTGTGTGATGATTCAAGGCCTTTTCTCCTGCGCTCTGCAGGCCGTTTTGTAGTGGTAGTCATAGTGTTTCACGTGAAACGTATATACTATATCTAGTGGTAAAGGCGGGAGCGGTATATCCCTTGCAGGGTACGGCTCTCGCCTCGCTGCGGCTATACGTAGCGGATGCTAAGCTCTGTCTACGCTTCGCTTGCCAATCGCTAAGCACCGACTACCGCAGAGCCCCTGCTCGGGACATCCGTTCCCGCTCTTCTACAGGATCTCGCAGTGTTTCACGTGAAACATTCGTTGCAATAAAAAACGGCCTGCAGGCCGCATTGTTTCACGTGAAACATTATTTTGTTTTTTCAATTACCAGCAATACATGTCCTGAGATCTCGTCCGCAACTTTGCCTGGCTTTACTACTCTTGCGAGCCTTCCACCATACTTCTTGAGTGCTGTTGCGGCTGCGTCTACTTCTTCCGTATAGTTCTCTCCCTTGTAGGAAATGAAGTATCCGCCTTTCTTAACAAATGGCAGACACCAACCACAGAGAGTAGATAGATTGGCTACTGCTCTGGATACACAGACATCATATTGTCCTGAGTATTCTGGCTTTCTATTTATTTCTTCAGCTCTTGCATGAAGGGTTGTAATGTTTGAAATTTCAAGGCTTTCAGCAAATTCATCTATTACTTTCAATCTCTTCAAAGTTGCATCCATTAATGTAAATTCTTTCTCTGGATTGACGATTGCTAGAAGGGTGCCAGGGAATCCTGCGCCTGTTCCTACATCAATAACAGACTCTGCGTTGCTATATTCAGGCAGGGAACAAGCAAGAAGGGAATCGGCAATATGCTTCTGAACAGCCTCATCTCTGTCGTTGACGGCTGTCAGATTAATGTGCTGGTTGCGATCTAGCACCATATCAAGATAGGAGAATAACTTATCAGTCTTCCCTTCTCCATAAAAGAACACTAGTTCTTTTTTATATTTTTCCGTTAATTCTCTAGTTGCCATTTCTATATTCCTTCTCCAGCCATACCAGCAACACGTTGATATCAGCAGGGGAGACGCCTGATATACGGCTAGCCTGTCCAACCGTTATAGGTCTTATCTTAGACAGCTTTTGTCTTGCCTCAATTCTCAGGCCTCCAATTGAGTTGTAATCAATGTCCTCTCTTAGCTTCTTGCTCTCTAAGGCTCTCAGCTTCTCGACTTCGTGAATTTGCTTTCTGATATATCCAGCATACTTAATCTCTACCTCTACCTCTGTACGTTCTGTCTTGGTGAGGGTAGGGCGGTCAGGATCATACTGCGCCAGTTCTTCATACGAATTCTCTGGTCTTCCCAGTAGTTCATAAAGACTAACGCCTGCATGCTTGACTGTCTTAAGTCGCTCTAATTCATTGTCTACATGCTGTTTCTTCTCAAGGAACTTCTGATATCTTTCTTCAGATACAGATCCATACTGATAGCCAATCTCAGTGAGTCTTCTATCCGCATTGTCCTGTCTGAGAAGCAATCTATACTCAGCTCTTGATGTCATAATTCTGTATGGTTCATTGGTACCCTTGGTAACAAGATCGTCTATCAGGACGCCAATATAAGCCTGATCTCTGCCCAGCACGAGAGGCTCCAAACCCTTGATATTTCTAGCGGCATTGATTCCTGCAATAAGGCCCTGTGAAGCGGCTTCCTCATATCCTGAGCTGCCGTTAAACTGTCCTGCACAGTAGAGACCTGCTATCATCTTACTCTCTAGCGAAGGCTTGATGGAAAGGGGATCTATACAGTCATATTCTATGGCATAAGCAGGCTTTACAATCTCTGCATGCTCCAGTCCTGGAATAGTTGCATAGAATGCATGTTGCACGTCTTCAGGAAGGCTAGAAGACATTCCTTGGATATACATCCAATCTGTATCAAGGCCTTCTGGCTCAACGAACAGCTGATGTCTCTCTCTATCCTTAAATCTTGAAATCTTATCTTCAATGGAAGGGCAGTATCTAGGACCTACGCCTACGATATTACCTGAATACATTGCTGACTTCTCTATGTTATCTAGGATAATCTTGTGGGTCTCGGCATTAGTATACGACAACCAGCAAGATATCTGATCAATATCATACTCCTTGCCTTCGTTCATGAAACTGAATGGTACGATCTCATCATCGCCTTTCTGTTCCTTCATCTTGGAGTAATCAATGGTATCCCTTAGCATACGTGCTGGTGTACCAGTCTTGAATCTGCGCATAGGGAAACCATCCTTGTAAAGGCTCTCAGCAAGAGCACAAGATGGCTTCATTCCGGCAGGGCCAGAAACAGTGATGTCATCTCCGATAAATATCTTGCCGCCGAGGAAGGTGCCCGTGCAGATTATTACGCAGTCTCCTGAATATGCAGTGCCGTCAGCATCAACAACTCCAGCGATTCTGCGCTTGTCATCATCCATGTCACAGATTATTAGTTCCGTAATCTCTGCTTCATACAGAGCTAAGTTTTCTTGATTTCTAATGGTTTCGAGCATCACCTCATGATAGCGATGCTTATCAGCCTGAGCTCTTAAAGAATGTACGGCAGGACCCTTGGATGTATTGAGCATCTTGGTCTGAATGAATGTCTGATCTGTAGCAAGACCCATTGCGCCACCAAGAGCATCTATTTCTCTAACGAGATGTCCTTTGCCTGTTCCTCCAATAGAAGGATTGCATGGCATCATGGCTACGGACTCGATATCAGTACAGAACATCGCTGTATTCATTCCCATTCGGGCCGCAATAAGACCGGTCTCGCAACCTGCGTGACCGGCACCAATAACAATCACATCGAATCTATTCGAATCTGATATGTTTGCCTTATATTCTTTAAGTTCATCTATAGTTATATGCATATATTATTTGCCTAGACAGAATTTGGAGAATACAGCGTCAATAACATCGTCTCCTACATCTTCTCCAATTATCTTGCCAAGATCATCGTAAGCGTAGCGAGCTGACAGTTCAACAACCTCAAGCGGTTCACCTCTCTGTACCATTGATATAGCCTCATCGAGATTGCGACTTGCTTTTCTCAGCAGCTTAACATGTCTCTCGTTAGTAACAATGTTGGATTCCTTAGGATTAATCTGACCGAGTTCGAACATCTCACCGATCTTAGCCGAAACATTCTTCGCTGCCTGTGTAGCTGAAGATCCTACAAGAGAAGTGCAGATAACACTACAACCTTCGATCAAGTTCTCAACCGCTGCCTCATCAACTGCGCTACCTATGTCCGTTTTATTAATTACAACCAGAATCTTCTCTCCATTCATCTTACGAATGTACTGGAAGACCTCATCATCCGAATCTTCTAATTCCTTGCTGCCATCGACAACCAGCATTACCATGTCAGCACCGGCAATGGCTTTCTCTGTTCTCTCTATGCCGATTTTCTCTACCTTGTCATCTGTCTCTCTAAGGCCTGCTGTATCCACAAGAACGATTGGTATGCCGCCGAGATTAGCGCTCTCCTCAACGGTATCTCTCGTAGTTCCAGGAACATCGGTAACAATAACTCTGCCTTCACCAAGGATAGCATTCATAAGAGAGCTCTTTCCTACGTTAGGCTTGCCAACGATGGCAATTCTGATTCCTTCTCTAGCGATGCGTCCTATGGATACAGTGTCCAGCAGATTATCTACATCATTCAGAACCCATCTCATCTCATTACCGAGTTCGTCGTTCTGAACGTCATCGATATCCTCATCAGGATAGTCAATATTGGCAGCCATGTTAGCAAGAATATCCAGCAGATTGTCTCTAATCTCTTCAATCTCGCTGCTCAGTCTACCATCACGCTGTCCCTCAGCTATTTCAAGGGACATATCTGTTTTGGCCTTGATAATATCTATAACAGCTTCGGCCTGTGAGAGGTCCATCTTGCCGTTCAGGAAGGCAAGCTTGGTATATTCGCCCGGCTCAGCCATACGAATGCCATCGTAGTTACCATTAACAACCGCTCTCAAAATCTCTTGGAGAGACACATTGCTACCATGTGCCTGAATCTCCAGCATGTCTTCGCCGGTATACGAATTAGGGCCCTTCATGAATATGAATAGACCTTCATCAATAATCTCGGAATTGAGTCCAATGATCTTGCCAAAATAAGCATGTCTTGCCTCTATCTCCTGAGGGCAATCCAGCATCATAGTCCGCATGATATTGAGACTTTCAGGACCGCTAACCCTAACAATTCCTATTCCTCCCTCACCGAGAGCTGTTGATATTGCTGCTATTGTTTCTGCCATTTAAATACCTGTATTTCTTACTTGAAGTCTGGAGACAGCTTTGGTCTCTCTGCCTCTTTCTTATCTATTTCAATTAGATTCTTGATTGTCTCGATTGCAACTCTAATAGGCAGGTCTGTGTCGTGAACCTGCGCATTATGATGGCCTGCTTTGGCTCTCTCTTGGTTAGCAACACAGAGGAAGCAAGAACCAACTCTTACCTTTCTGTAAGCGCCAACGATGAAGAGGGCAGCGGATTCCATCTCACTAGCGATGCATCCCAGTCTCAGCCATGCTTCCCACTTGAAGAGGAGCTCTGCTCCGTTAGGATGCTTCTCAGGCTGATGCTGACCATAGAATGAATCCTTGCACTCAACAACACCTGCATGATAGCGAACCTGCATTTCCTTGGCTGTCTCAACAAGAGCGTTAGTTACAGTCAGATCTGGAACAGCAGGAAATTCAATTGGTGCATATTCCTTGGAAGTTCCTTCCATACGAATAGCGCCTGTTGCAATTACTACGTCGCCACCGCAGACATCCATCTGCATGCCACCGCAAGTACCAACTCTAATGAAAGTGTCAGCGCCAACATTAACCAGCTCCTCCAGTGCTATAGAAGCAGAAGGACCGCCGATACCAGTACTGCATACGCTAACCTTAGTACCGTTAAGATATCCTGTATATGTAACAAATTCACGGCTGTCTGCTACGAGCTTGGCATCATCGAAATATTTTGCTATCTTCTCACATCTCTTAGGATCTCCAGGCAGGATGACGTATTTGCCGACATCGCCTTCACCCAGACCGATATGATACTGTATTCCTAGGCCTTCAGTGTAATCTACCATAATTGATCCTCCACCTACTATTTCTCCATTGCCTTAACGGCCTTAACAATTCTGCTAGTTCCGAGTCTGTCTGCTCCGAGTTCGATGAACTTCTCTGCGTCATCGATACCTGCGATACCACCAGCGGCTTTCATCTTAACTGCAGGTCCAACATGCTCAGCAAACAACTCTATATCCTCAAATGTAGCGCCTGCAGTACCAAAACCAGTGCTAGTCTTGATATAGTCAGCGCCTGCTGCAGTTACAACTCTGCACATTTCAATCTTTTCTTCTTCAGTCAAATAGCATGTCTCAATGATAACCTTGAGAATCTTCTCTCCACATACTTTCTTGAGAAGGCTGATTTCTGCAAGAAGATCATCCCATTTCTGCTCCTTGACCCAGCCCATGTTGATGACCATGTCGATCTCGTCTGCGCCATTCTTAATAGCATCAACAGTCTCAAATTCCTTAGTAGCTGTAGTAGAGTAGCCGTTAGGAAATCCAATAACTGTGCAGATTGCCAGCTTGTCTCCTACGTACTCCTTAGCCGCCTTAACGAATGTTGGCGGAATGCATACACTAGCAGTCTCATATTTCATACCATCATCGCAGATAGCCTTAATTTCTTCCCATGTAGCAGTCTGCTTGAGAAGAGTATGGTCACATTTACTAAGTATATCTTTAATTTCCATTATGGAACCTCCCATTAACTCGTTTGATGTAAGTGTATCACAAAATTGATAAAAAAAGAACGCCTCGCGCTTAGCGAGACGCTCCAATTCTAAATCCACTCTTGAATTTTCTTGAATTAAATGCCAGCTCATAGTCCTTGAGCTCGTACAAATCTATTTCTGGCAGATGAATAGCGCCACTTGCCAGACCCGCAAGAGCCTTGTCAAATGGGCCACAGCGACTGCCAACTACTGTGAGCTCACGCACTGGAATAAGTGAGAGATTGAGATCTGCTCCGCCAGAATAAGTACTCTTGAGGACTATTGTTCCCATGCTCCTTACTATCTGAAGAGCAAGATCCAGTCCAGATGCACTGCCGGTTGCCTCAACAACAATTTCGTATGGTTCTATGTCTGAGCCACTTCCTGCAGGATCATCAATCTTCATAGTAACATTGTCCAGTAATTCAGGCCTAGCGAATGGCTCGAACAACTGTAATTTCTCTTGATGTTTACCAATAACCGTAACATCTGCATGATGCTGATGAAGTACCTCGGCAACGCAAAGTGCCAGCCTGCCATCTCCAATAACGCAGGCCGGTGTTCCCGGCTCGAATGAAATCTGTTCCATGATCTCGTATGCAGCTGCAAGAGGCTCTGTGTAAATAGCAACCTCATCAGGCAACGAATCAGGAATCACATGAAGATTCTCATCCTTAAGAACCATATATTCTGCAAAACAACCGTCTCTGGATAAACCAGGTGTCCTGCGGTTAATGCAGTGATGTTCACGACCTGTCTTGCAATATAGGCATTCGTGGCAAACTTCATTAATCTCGCCAACAACTCTCTTACCAACAAGGCCAGCATCATCACTATCCACTACGACCGCAGTGAACTCATGGCCCATAACGCCCCTGAAGTCAGGTCTGTAGCCTTTCAGGATTTCTTTATCTGTAGTACATACCGCAGCCAAAGTAATCCTAAGCAAACTCTCCCCGCTCTTGCGAACGGGGAGAATTGCATCTTCTATATAACTTGCTTGTTTTCCGTCAAAATATACTGCTTTCATTTATCTCTGTCCCTTGTCATAAGGAATACCCTCAGCCTTAGGTACTCTTGAGCTCTTGGATGTAAATGCCAGAACAATCAGAGTGATTACATAAGGCAGCAGTCTGTATGCGTATGGGCTGATGCCCAGATCGTTCAGTAAATATACTCCATCTCCATTGATATCTAATGTAGCATAAATAGCTGCGATACACTTGAAAAGTCCAAAGAGCAGTGAGCAGAATGCGATATTGAGTGGTGTCCAGTTACCAAAGATCATTACTGCCAGTGCCAAGAAACCGTAGCCGGCAACCTGTCCACTGGATGTGCAGTTCTGAACTGTCAGTGCGAACTGGAATCCACCCATACCTGCCAGGAATCCTGAGAGCATTACTCCGAGGTATCTCATCTTGTAAACATTGATACCAAGGGATGCTGCTGCCTGTGGATTCTCACCGCAAGAACGCAGTCTCATACCTGTCTTAGTCTTGTACAGGAATACTGATACAAGAATGAATACTAATACGCACAGGTATGTAGTCAGATAAATGTTATTCATGAAGAAGTTCAGTATTGGTGAATTAAATCCACCAGCTGGGCCTCCGAAATCTTCTGATGTTAGCATGAACCAGCTGCCTGCTGCGCCGTTGATCTTCAGTGAGTTCTGATGTGCAATCAGTACGATGAAGAAGAGAACGATAGCTGGTGCGAGCATGTTCAGTGCTGTACCACCAATTGTCTGGTCGGCTTTCAAGTTAATAGCTGAGAATGCGAGGAGTAGTGAGAATATCATTCCGCATATTCCGGCACCAAGTAATGCAGCTACAACCATCAGCTGTCCCTGCTCCTGAGTCATGCCGCCACCTTGCATAATTCTTACGAACATAACTCCCATGAAGGATCCGAAGATCATGATACCTTCGAGACCCAGGTTGATGATACCTGAACGCTCAGCACATACACCGGCAAGAGCAACGATCATCAGAGGAACTGCATATTGCATTGTCTGTTGAAGCAAAAATGTCATTACTCATTACCTCCTTTCTCGCTTGCATCTTTATTGTCTGTTTCTTCTGCGTTGGCATTCTTCATTCCTTCGTTAGCTTTCTTTCTCTTGTCGAGCAGCTGTCTGAAGAACAGTGAGAATGCAGACAGGTAAACGATAACGGCAATAATGATATCTGAGATGTACTCGTTGTACATAGTCAGGTTCTTGAGCTGCAGTCCTGAGATATTCAGCATTGACATGAAGATACCTGAGAATACTACTCCGATTGGATGGTTGGATGCGAGCAGTGCTACTGGGATTCCGTTAAATCCAACTGCTGGCAAGCTCATGTAAGTTGACCAGTAGAACTCTGTATTACCTGCGAGGTAGTAGAGAGATGCTCCTGCTGCAGCAAGTGCACCAGCGATTGCCATTGACAGGATCTGGTTTCTCTTACCGTTGATACCTGCATACTTAGCAGCTGCCTTGTTAGCACCGCAAGCCTTGAGCTCATAACCGAATGTAGTTTTGCTCATTACGATGTACATTACGATTGCAATAATTACAGCAATCCAGAATCCTCCGTTAGCCTGAGAACCTGGGCAGAGGAAATCAAATCCCATCTTAGGTGTAACTACACCAACGTTCTTCAGCGGGATAACATATGCTACCTTACCGCCTTCTGCAGCGTTCTTGAAGATCTCGTGAGAATCGAACCACCAAGTAACAAGTGAAGCTGCAATCCAATTAGTCATGATACATGTGATTACTTCGTTGATGTTCAGGTAAGCTTTGAATGCTCCAGGAATGCATCCCCAGAGAGCTCCAAGAACTACGCCTACAACGAATGCTGCGATCCATGCAATGAATGTAGGAACTCCTGCCCATCCGAGCCACAGTGCTACGGAAAGGGTTCCCATTGTACCCATGAGGTACTGACCAGGTGCTCCGATATTGAACAGTCCTGTCTTGAATGCAACTGCAACTGAAAGACCTGTCATAATCAGAGGTGTTGCTCTAAAGAGCATATTTCCGAAGTTTACAGGATTGAATCCGAATGTCAGCGCTGCACCGTTTCTTCCTGTAGAGAATACTCCGAAGAGAACCAGCTTGAAGCCGTCCCACATTCCACTAGTACTAATTGTAGGGCTCATCAGTCCTACGATTACTACGAGAATAGCTCCAACGAAGAGTCCGATTGCTATCGAGATAAGTGCGGAGAAGATTGACTTCGCACCGTCAGATCTATACCATTTTGTCTTTTCCCAAGGAGCGACAGTGTTCTTATCTTTCTTTAACATAACTATGCCCTCCCTTCTTGACGCTTAGCACCGGACATGTAGAGTCCTAATTCTTCTGCTGTTGTATCCTTAGCCTTGAGTTCTCCAACGATTTCGCCCTCATACATTACGAGGATTCTATCTGAAAGGCCCAGAACCTCATCGAGCTCGAGTGATACGAGAAGAACGGCCTTGCCCTTATCTCTCTCGTTAATGAGCTGCTTGTGAATGTGCTCGATAGCTCCAACGTCCAGACCTCTTGTTGGCTGAACAGCTACAATGAGGTCCTTATCTCTATCGAGCTCACGAGCGATGATAGCCTTCTGCTGGTTACCACCGGACATCGATGCGCTCTTAGTGATAGCACCCTGACCAGAACGAACATCGAAGTCCTTGATCAGCTTTTCGGAATAAGTTCTAACTGCATCGAATTTGATAAATCCGTGATTCTGGAATTCCTTCTCTCTGTATCTCTGCAGAACCATATTCTGCTCCAGGGTGAATGGCAGTACCAGTCCGTGTTTGTGTCTGTCTTCAGGAATGTGAGACATTACTTCCATCTTGTGTCTTACTGAAGACTTAGTAATGTCTTCTCCGTTAACCTTAACGGTTCCGTTGTCAGGCTTTCTTATTCCTGTAATTCCATAAATCAGCTCAGACTGACCGTTGCCATCGATACCAGCGATACATACGATCTCGCCTTTTCTAACATCAAAGCTAACGCCCTTAACGGCATCACCCTTGTGTACCTTGGATGGAACCTTGAGGTCCTCAACCTCGAGAACAACGTCAGTTGGCTTGGCTTCATCCTTAGTTATTTCGAGCTGTACAGGTCTTCCTACCATCATGTTAGAAAGTTCCTGCTTGTTAGTATCCTTAGTGTTAACAGTTCCAATATATTTACCCTTACGCAGAACTGTTACTCTGTCAGATACTGCCATAATCTCATTTAATTTATGTGATATAAACAAGATGGATTTGCCTTCCTTGGCGAATCCTCTCATAATTTCCATTAGTTCGTCAATTTCCTGAGGTGTAAGAACCGCTGTAGGCTCATCGAAAATCAGGATTTCATTCTCTCTGTAGAGCATCTTAAGAATCTCTACACGCTGCTGCATTCCTACAGTAATGTCCTCAACCTTGGCATCAACATCGACATTAAGTCCATATTTCTTGGAAAGTTCAATAACCTTCTCTCTTGAAGCCTTCTTCTTGAGCCATCCAAGAGCACCTGTAGTCTCAGCGCCAAGAATAATATTATCGAGGACAGTAAAAACATCTACCAGTTTAAAGTGCTGGTGAACCATTCCAATACCCAGCGCTGTAGCATCGTTAGGATCGTTAATCTCAACAACTTTGCCGTTTTTCTTGATCTCTCCAGCCTCAGGCTGATACAGACCAAAAAGAACAGACATAAGGGTGGACTTGCCTGCTCCGTTCTCACCGAGCAGCGCATGAATCTCGCCCTTCTTCAGCTGAAGCGTGATATCGTCATTAGCCACAATTCCAGGAAATTCCTTCCTGATGTGATTCATTTCAATTACATATTCTTCTGCCATAGCCTTTTTCCTTTTTAAAAAGGGGGAAATTTGCATTTCCCCCTTCTGAAGGTTAACACATATAACCTTTATGAATATTAACCAATGTAGTTAACGTTTACGTTAGCCAGCTTGCCTGTTGGGTCAGCTACGTCTGAAGCGTTATCAATCTTGACTTCTCCAGCCTTAACCTTCTCGAAGAGAGCTGTGTAATCATCAACTGTCCAGTTCTGGAGTGACCAAGTCTCAGTTGGGATACCAACTGCATCGTCAGTTGCACCAAGAACCATTGATCCGCCATAAACGCCATCTGCATACAGCTTAGCAAGAGCTGTCTTTACAGAAGCAGTAAGTCCCTTCATAGCTGAAGTGATTACGATATCTTCGTATCCAGCACTCTGGTCAACGTCTACACCGATAATCTTGCCGTTAGCTTCTGAAGCTGCAGCAACACCGGAGTCAAACATTGTACCACCGCACATGAAGCATGCTTCCATTCCGTCATTGAACCATCCTGAGAGCATAGTCTTCAGGTCGTCATTAGCGGAGAATGTATCGCCGTTCTTCCATGAATAGTTAAGATCAACCTTAACGCCCTTCTCACCAGCTGCATCGTTAGCACCCTGTGCAAATCCGTATCCGTATCTGCAGCATGCTGGGTTGGAACCGCCGCCACCGCCGGAGAATCCGAGCTTAGTGTAGCCTTCCATAACTGTTGCATAACCAGCGAGATATCCAGCCTGCTCTTCCTGATAGCTTACGCCAACCAGGTTCTCATATCCCATATCCCATCCATCAACGAAGATGAACTGTACATCTGGGTTCTCTGGAACTACTGCTTTCAGAGCTGTCTCCTGAAGGAATCCAGGAGTTACGATTACCTTAGCACCACCAGCGATAGCTGCGTTCATAGCATCGATTCTATCGTCGTCAGTAGCCTCAGCACCGTTTGCTGGCTGATAATACTGATAAGTCAGTCCGTTCTCTTCAGCGTACTGCTTAACGCCTTCGTAAGTGTACTGGTTGAAGGAACCATCCATCAGCTGACCTACGTCTGTTACCATAGCGATTTCATAAGTTCCGTCTCCTTCAGCTTCGCCGCCACCGCAGGAAGTAAGAGCGAAGGAACAAACCATAACTAATGATAACAGTAATACCATTAACTTTTTGTTCATTGTAAACCTCCAAATAACTAATTGAAATTTTACATAAGTGATAACTTTTTCAAGCTGTTAACATTATATCAAAAGCGATATATTTTTGATATAAAGAATATAAAAAAAAGCAAAATAATTAGCAGATATTTCGATAATAATTAGTCTGACAGTTCAACTCATTATTTGTGTGATTAGCCCTCATGTAGTAAAATAAGAAAAAGTAAATAGTACATATTAAGTGGAGGCGTTTATGGCAAAGCTTTACTTCAAATATGGTGCTATGGGTTCATCTAAATCAGCCCAGGTACTAACAACAAAATTCAACTATGAAGAGAAGAATATGTCAGTATGGCTGATCAAACCAGGCACTGACACTCGTGATGGTGCGGACATCATCAGAAGCCGTATCGGTCTTGCCCAGCAGGCAGAGGTCATTCAACCTGAGGATGACATCATTAAGAAATATAACGCAGCCGGAAAATGCGACGTCATCATTTCCGATGAAGCTCAATTCTTCACTCCGGAACAGATTGACGGTCTTCGCAAACTGGTCGATGAGGAGAACATCCCGGTTCTGTGTTTTGGCCTCCGTACCGACTTCCAGACCAAATTCTTCCCTGGTGCTCGCAGGCTGATGGAAATTGCTGATTCAATTACAGAGATCAAAACAATCTGTGAGTGCGGTCGCAAGGCTACGGTCAATGCGAGATTTGATGATAACGGCAGGGTTATTACTGAAGGTGCGCAGGTGGTGCTCGGCGGCAATGACAGATATACCGCTATGTGTCACAAGTGCTGGGAAGATTTAATCAGAAAGCAACAGTCGGAATAGATATAAATAAGACCTATAGAGGACAAGATATTATGAATGATTATGTAGCTGTAATAGGTGCAGCAAATATTGACATTGGCGGACAGCCATTCTGCCCACTCGTATACAAGGACTCCAACCGAGGAGAGATGTCCATCGGTTTTGGCGGAGTAGCAAGAAACATCGCACACAATCTGTGTCTACTAGGTGTACCGGTTAAGATGTTCTCGTCAGTCGGAGGCGATGCCCTCGGTAGAGACCTTCTGAAGAATTGCCGCGACCTCGGCATGGATGTTGAGAATGTTCTCGTCAACGAAGATGCAATTTCTTCAATGTATATATACATCAACGACGTTCAAGGTGATATGGCACTTGCCATCTCCCACGTCAAACTTGATGATGTTCTCACTCCTGAATACTTCGCAGAAAGAATGGACATCATCAACAACGCCAAGATTGTGCTAGTTGACTGCAATATTTCTGCAGCAGCATTCGAATATCTTGCCAAGCATTGCACAGCCCCTATGTTCGTTGACCCTGTATCACAAGATCAGTCAGCTAAGATAGGTAAGAATCTCGGTCTGATTGACACATTAAAGCCTAACGGTCTTGAGGCAGAGTATTTAACTGGCATGACAATCGAGACCATTGCCGATGCAGAGGCAGCTGCCAAAGCACTACTTGAGACAGGCATCAAGAGAGTATTCCTCTCAATGGACAAGGATGGTATGCTTGCAGCTGATAAAGATCATATGGAACTCGTTCCTAGCTGTGTAAAGGACCTCGTATGCACAACAGGTGCAGGAGATTCAACAATGGCAGCAATTATCTGGTCCATATTTAATGATAATAAGGACATCGTCGATGCAACTAAAGCAGCCAACGCTGCAGCTGCTCTCACTATTGGAGTCGTTGAAACAATCAACCCTGATATGAGTGAAGAGGCTCTGCGTAATATGATAGAAACCAACTACAGAAACGGAGTTTAAACATGAATATGAACAAATATCTTGATGTATCACCTGAAGTAATGAAAGCAATCGCAGATGGCAAACCAGTCGTTGCCCTTGAATCTACTATTATTTCACACGGTATGCCTTACCCACAAAATGTTGAGACTGCCCTCGCAGTTGAGAAAATAGTTAGAGACAACGGCGCAGTTCCTGCAACTATCGCCATCATCGGCGGCAGACTCAAGGCCGGACTCTCCGAACTGGAGATAGAATATTTTGGCCGTAAAGGTAGTGAGATTACCAAAGCCTCCCGTCGTGACCTTGCTATGCTGTGTGCTAGCGGCAAGGATGGTGCATGCACAGTTACAACAACTATGATGATTGCACATATGGCTGGAATTAAAATTTTCGCAACCGGTGGAATAGGAGGGGTTCATAGAGATGCTGAAACTACAATGGATATCAGTGCAGACCTCGAAGAATTAGCACAGACTCCAGTAATGGTAATATGTGCAGGCTGCAAATCTATTCTGGATATCGGTCTTACTTTGGAATACCTCGAGACCAAGGGTGTACCTGTAATAGGAATGAATACTGAAGATATGCCTGCATTCTACACATCTAAAAGCGGATTCAAGGTTGATTATTCAGTAGCTAATCCTAAGGAGCTTGCTCAGTTATTCAAAACTCAGCAAGATATAGGTCTCAAGGGCGGCATACTTGTTGGCAACCCTATTCCAGATGAGTATTCAATGGATCCGGATGTAATTAATCCAGCAATTGAAGAAGCTATCAAGCAATGTAATGAATTGGGTATTAAAGGTAAGGAGACAACACCTTTCTTACTTGCCAAGGTTAAGGAGTTAACCGGTGGCGACAGTTTGGATTCAAATATTCAACTTGTATTTAACAATGCTAAGGTTGCAGCACAGACTGCAGTGGAACTGAGCAAACTATAATAATGCAGTTTTCATGAAAAATTAGTATGTTTATGCTATTTTATTACGTTGCATACTATCTTTTCTGGAAATTAACATCTAAAATAAACAAAAAGTTAGTATGTTTTGCGCGTTTTGCGGGGATACATACTAACTTTTTTCAATTATATACCTTATTTTGTATAGAAATTAGTGTATTTTCATCATTTTGCAACAATACATACTAACCTTTACTACAATTAATCCATAATTATGTAAAAAAGTTAGTATGCCTTAGCCCTTTTCCGGCAATACATACTAACTTTCGACTAATTATTAAATTATTACTTATTATTTCTCGGGATTTCTCAGTACTTCGAGATCTACATAGCCTTCTTTGTATGCAACATCGATTGCACAGCAACATCTGGTTATTGCTGCAACTGCAGTATCCAGATAGAGAACCAATACATTAGCAGCCATGATGATACCAATCTGATCATTAGTAAGACCCAACTGTGAGAACAATATTGCACAAGATGCTATAATACCACCTGGAATTCTTGGTGTTGCCATACCAATCTGAATAATCATTATATACAGAATAATTAGCCATCCGATTGATAAAGATACGCCTTGCATCTGAGCTGAATAGAAAGCGTATACGATCAGCGCAACAATTGTTGAAGGTGAGAAGAATGCATTGGATAGCGGAATCCAATAGTTGGAGTACTTCTCATCGAGGCCAAAATTAACAGGCAGTCTCTTGTAGAATTCCGGTATTGCGGCAGTACTACTTCCCGTAGAAAGAGATATATTAAATATTGGTAATATCTTCTTTAATAACGTCTTAATAGACATATTTGTTCTGCTCGAAGTGAGTATAAGATTAATTGCTGCTACTATAATTACAATTGCTTGATCCACTGCAATTATCTTCCATACTGTTGCAGATTCTGAAATACTGAGAGTAAGTATTACCTTAACAACACTCAAGAATACAACTATTGGTAATATCTTTACGAACATCTCAAGTATTGTAAATAAGAAGAATTTGAATTCCAGAACAATCTGTTTGATAGTAGCTGCTTTCTCACCAAGTAATAGAATTATTATTCCACTCAAGAATCCCATTACTACTATTTGAATCATGTTTCCTTCATAGAATGGGGCAAATATATTAGTAGGAATCATAGTCAGCAGTAATGATAGTATATCTGCAAAATTGAAGCCTTGTGCAAATTTACCACTACTTGGAAATAAGAAAATGCACGCAATCACGGTTAATGCGAACATGATTGTACTTATCTTTAAGAAAGATAATAATGTTTTCTTTCCGATAGTACTAAGAGTCTTCATATCATCAAGTGCACATATACCAACAACAAGAGATATGAAAATTACCGGCTCCATTAATCCTTTTAATGCACCCATCATAGTTGAATATATTGGTGATATATAACTTTCTACTAAGGTATCAATATTTACTAAAGGAACCTGCTTTAAAAAAATTCCTATAATTATAGCAAGTATTATTGCATGAAGAGATGGTGATCCAGGAATATTAATTTTTTTGTGAGAAATAGGCATCGACAATGAAATAATATTCTTGCCATTTTTATATTCACTAAGAACCTGGCCATCATTATTATTAAGAAATATACTATCCAGCATACTAGACTTAATATCTTGATTAGCATGATCTACAATACTTACCTGCTTTCCTTCAACAGATATTTCAACTAATAATACTGAAAATCTTTTCTTAATATTATAGGAAAAGGATGAATTATCACCTAATTCATCCTTGTATGTTAAAAGAGCTTCCTCAAGAAATAATCTCATCCAAGTCCTACTATATTTCTCGATATGAGCCTTAGAAATTACTCTTTCTAATTCATTATTAAATTGTTCTATTCCATTATTTGTTAATTCTAATTTTTCCATGACTAATAGCGCTACCGGAGGTGGTTTGTTGTACCAGGGGATGGTTCTGCCCCGGTCTTGATTAATTAATTCTTATAGGTAGTACTAAATATGTATATTTACCTCCCTTAAGAGGCTTAATAATACATGGACTTACTGAATCTTTGAAGTTCATGATTACTTCTTCATCTTCAATTACGCTAAATACATCTTTAAGATATTTAGCATTTAATCCAATGAGAAGATCATTGCCTTCTTTGATGATTTCAATCTTTTCTTCAATATTACCTTCTTCACTT
>R21__coassemble_126_pt1 | contig 63220 bp, 55 predicted proteins | sample R21__metabat2_high_PE_011 | metagenome-assembled genome bin R21
GGTTCAGGTCCGTGTGAGTAACATCGTGAAGGTTCGAATCCTTTCATCCGCACCAAGATAAACCCTTGAGATTTCAACGGCTCAAGGGTTCTTTTTTTCGTTTACTCATTCTTTACATAGAAGGTATTGATTATTTATCTAGAAGTAGTATACTTTATGAATATTTTGGTGTTAAGAAATCTTAACACTTTCACTATTTAATCAGGCGAAATTATTATGAAAATTGACAAGAATACAATAAATAAAATACTGCTCGGCAAGAGAATGAGCGACAGCGAATTATCCGGAGAGAAATATAACGTTCTCTGGGGAATTCCGGTATTCGCAAGTGATGCAATCTCATCAGTATCTTATGCCGGCGAAGAAATCTTACTTGTACTCCTTCCTGCTCTAGGATTAATCTCGTACAAGTACTTCTTACCTATTGTTGCAGCAATCATCGGACTGCTCGCTATCCTGGTGTTCTGCTATAGACAGACCATCGATGAATATCCTCATGGCGGCGGTGCATACATCGTTGCCGAGAAGAATCTCGGTGAGATTCCAGGACTTACTGCAGGAGCAGCTCTAATCATTGGCTACATCCTGACAGTTGCGGTCAGCTCCTGCGCAGGTGCTGCAGCAATCATCTCGGCATTCCCTGGTCTATTACCTTTAAAGCCATTTATTGCTTTCGGAATTATTTTCCTGCTGACTTGGGGTAACCTAAGAGGAATGAGAGAATCTGCAATTTTATTCGGTGTTCCTACCTATGTATATATAGCAGTAATGCTGGTGATGATTGTTACTGGTGTTATTCGCTATTCAACAGGAAATTACACTCCTGCTGAGGTTGAAATCGTAACTCAGAACTCACACGATATGCTGATTTTCTTAATTCTGAAGGCTTTTGCTTCAGGATGTACAGCACTGACAGGTGTTGAGGCAGTCTCCAATGGAGTTGCCAATTTCAGAGATCCAGCTCAAAAGAACGCCAAGAAAGTTCTTATCGCTATGGCTGGATTCGTGTGTATCGTATTCTTCGGTGTCAGCCTGCTCATCAAGTGGTTCAATATCGCTCCATCAGAGGATGCAACTGCTATCTCCGTACTGGCTTCAACAGTATTCGGTTCCGGTAGTCTGATGTACTATGTAGTTCAGATTATGACAGTAGTTATCCTGGCTCTTGCTGCTAATACAGCATATGCAGGTCTGCCTCTACTCATGGCGGTAATTGCACAGGATGGATACCTGCCACGTTGGCTCAACCTTAGAGGTACCAGACTGAACTTTTCCAACGGAATTATCGTACTCTTCATCACATCATCAATTCTGGTATTTGCATTCAAGGGAAGCCAGCACTATCTGCTCCCTCTCTATGCAAGTGGCGTATTCATTTCCTTCCTCTTATCTCAAGTAGGAATGCTGTCACACTGGATTCATCAAAAGGGTGACGGCTGGAAGTTCAAGGCAGCAGTTAATGGATTTGGTACTGTCGTAACTGGTTGTACACTTATCGTCATCGCTGTTATGAAGTTTACTCAGGGAGCTTGGATTACACTCGTATGCATCGCTGGTCTTGTAGTTATGATGTATAGAATCAAGAGACACTATGCAACAGTTTCCAGGGATCTTAAGATGACATCTGTAGATGAAGTTAAGAAAATCCTGTCATACGCAGGTCCAGGAAAAGCAATCCTGCCAACATCCTCACTGACACGTTCATTCGTTAAGACACTGAACTGCGCACTCTGCTGTGGTTTTGAGGAAATAGAGATTTATAACGTTTCGGATAGTGAGGAATATGCGCTAGAACTCAAGCGTCAGATTGCAGAACTGGATCTTGATGACAACGTGTACTTTGCGCATGATACGACCCCATATAGAAATATTAACCAGATACTTGTTCAACACGTTGAGCATGAAGCAGCCAATCTGCCACCTCACCGTAACATCACAGTTATGATGAGCTCAATCGTTCCTAATAACATCTGGGAAGCCGCACTGCACAACCATACAACCAACAGGTTGCAGAAGGTAATGGAGCGTAACCCTAAGGTATCGGTATTCACGGTTCCATACATACTGCCACAAGCTTTCCCAAGCAAGAAAAGAAAATAAATAAGCATTACAAAAGCCTGATGTACAACACATCAGGCCTTTCTTCTATCTACGATGATAAATATTATGCTCTGGATAATTATTGCTGCAACTATGAGAATTGCGCAGCGCATAAAGAATTGTTCAGGAAGTATTCTTATTACTACATCCACGTTTGGATTGAATATCCAGTTGGTCTTACCCGGGAAGAATATGCTGTGGAATATCACGAAAGTCTTATCAAAGTCTATTGATCCCAGTCCAGCAATTATCACGAATGCAACCAATTCAGCAAGGCCTCCCCAGAATCCCGGTCCGTGCTTGCATAGCCTAGCACATCTAAAAGGCGTCAGTCTCCGTATAATTAGCCAGCCAATTAGCACCACCAGTGAAGCCATTAGCAATCTGAGATCCAGTATGAACAGCTTGCGGCAATCCGCGAAGTGGTCCTTGCCGGCCTCAGAATAATGCAGCCCTCCTACAGCGAAATCCGATCTTGCGCCAATGCAATAATCTATTACTTCTGAATATGCAGTTTCAATCTGCTCGCGGCTATATCCGGATCTTTCTTCCAGTTGCAGTCCCTCAATCTGTGAGTAATAAAACGGCTTACACAGTATAGGTATAGCTATCGAAGATGTAAGAATATATACGAACACAGCAATAACGATAACTACAGTTATTCCCTTGCTGGTGCGTACTTCCTTACCCATCTAATCTTCTCCTGAGTATTAGTTCTTAAGATATTCTATAATGTTTTCTGCGACTTTGGACGTTATTCCTTCCGTTGCAACAAGCTCGTCGTAGCTGGCATTCTTAATAGCCTGTATGCTTCCAAATTTAGCCAAGAGAGCGCGTCTTCTTGCTGGTCCAACATCTGGGATATCCTCTAGCACGGAGTGTATCATCTTCTTGCCCTTAACACCTGACATGTAGGTGATAGCAAATCTGTGAACCTCTTCCTGAATAGTTCCGCAGTAGCTGAATAGCAACTTGTTCTGCTTGAGGTCAATCTCGCGGCCGTCGTCAAAGACGATGGCTCTGGTGCGGTGTCCATCGTCTTTAGCGAGCCCGACAACCGGGATCGCGATGCGGAACGCATCGACGACGGCCTTAACCGCGTGCACCTGTCCAAGTCCGCCATCAATGAACATGATATCCGGATAAGTACTAAATCCCTCATCTCCACTTCTGGCGCGCTTGAGTCTTCTATATATTACCTCTCTAAGGCTGCCGTAATCATCGCCTTCAGCAGTCCTTACCTTGAACTTTCTATAATCTGAGCGAATAGCCTTTCTTCCCTCATACACTACCATGGCACCTACTGTATCTAGGCCGTTGTAATTGGAAATATCGTAAGCTTCAACTCTATATTCTCTATCCTCATCATCACCGATAACCATCGGAATGAATCCGCCAATCTTAGCCGCATATTCAATGACCTCAGTAAGGTCGTCTCTAAGGTTCTCCTTCCTCTCCTGCTCGCGATCTGCACGCTCATCAAGAGATTTGGCCAGCTCAATAGAATCAGCCTCAGCCATTCTAAGAAGTGCCCTCTTGTCGCCTCTCTCAGGAATAACAATCTTAGTCTTATGAAGTGTTTCCAGTAGCTCCTCTTCCTCGATATGGTGAGGGATGACAATCTCCTTAGGCACTGGCACATCAGAATAATGCAGCTTGATAAAGGCAGTGAGCATATCGCTTTCAACTGCATCATCTCTAAGATAATTAACCTCACGGCCAACCATCTTACCATCACGCACTCTATAAAGAGCAACGATATTGTTCTTAGTAGTCTGTATAGGAATTAGAATATCTACATCCCTGTCTCTAACCATGGTAGCTCGCTGAGTCTCACCCAGCTGACGCAGAGCCATAATGTAGTCACGATACTTGGCAGCTTCCTCATACTTTAATTCCTCTGAGGCCTCATTCATCTTCTTCTCAAGGCTTGCTATCAATTTGGCATCACGGCCGCCTAGCATCTCGATGATGTTATCAATCATCTTAAGGTACTCATCGTGGTCAGCCTCCCCAATGCATATACCCTTGCACTTACCAATGTAGTAATTGAGGCAAGGACGAACGCCGGAAGGAAAGCTCTTAGCTCTGCACTTCTTTAACGGATACAGCTCGTCAATTAACTTGAGCATCTGGCTGAGAGCCGTTACATCCGAATAAGGACCAAAGTATTTATTGCCATTCTTCTCCACTCTACGAGTCCTGATAACTCTAGGGAACTCGTCAGTTGTAGTAACCTCGATGTATGGATAGGTCTTGTCATCCTTGAGAAGGATGTTATACCTAGGCATGTGCTTCTTAATAAGATTGCATTCTAATATGAGAGCCTCCATCTCTGTCGCACAAGTTATGTACTCAAACTCTGCGATGTTAGAGACCATGGCTCTCACCTTAGGATCAGCCTTGGCAGTTTCCCTGAAATAACTGCGAACGCGGTTTCTCAGATTGACGGCTTTGCCGACATAAATAATCTCACCAAGACTATCCTTGTGCATATATACTCCCGGACATGTTGGGAGCTTTTTTAACTCTTCCTGAATATCAAACAAACGCTACCTCTTCCTCTTGATTGCATCGTTCATATCCTTAGAATCGTAATAATTACCGTAAGTCCACTTTCTCTTGCGGCGGTCCTCATCCAGCGCTTCTTGCCTAGCAGCCAGTTCCCTGATCTTCTGATTTCTCTTGAACTGCTTCATGCGCATTTTACGCTTGTTGATGTTGCGCACCCTAACCAACAGTAGCAGAACACCAACGACAATCAGGACTGTCATAACCGTCGCGAAATTGGAAATATATATCTTGGATAGAGGCCAGCCTTCCTTAATGTCCTTCTTGATAACAAGGTCAACCGTACCCTTTAGTTCGTCAGCAACATAAATTCTGTACTCGCCCACCTTGGCACCAGCCTTAAGAGGTGCTTCAAGTCCACTCGTCATAACGACCTGAGTCTGGACCAAATCAGTACTTCCCTCAGGCGGAATATATGCAAATCCCCTAGTCTCAGTATATGCCTTAGCTCTTGTTACGGCGCCGCCGCGCACCTTGGCACGGCCCATGCACTTACCAGCCTTAACGATGGTATTCCTGCTTGCCTGAAGATCACCGTAATCCAAGAGATCAATGGCACTTCTTGCCATCGTCTTCTCATTAGCCTCTAGCAGAACAGCAATGAACTGCATCTCATCCTTAGTAGCAACACCAACATATTGACTATACTTGCGAGGTTTATCCAGGCTACCCGCTATACCACCCTTAATGTATGTATACTGATCTGATGGTCTTGTACTTGCCAGCAATGGATTGGTATTGGTAAAAGTCTTGCTCCTGCTACTCTTACCGGCAATTGCAATGGTTGTCATATCAAGCGACGTAATGTCCTTAATCTCACCATATCTCATTGCTGCCTGAGTCAGGAACGCACAGTCTGATGCAGATGAGTAATGCTTTTCATCATATATGCCAGTAGGGTTAGTGAAATTTGTCTTGTCCAGGCCTAACTCAATCGCCTTGGAGTTCATCTGTCCAATGAACAGCTTTCTCTTAGATGTACTGTATCTAGCCAAAGCCTCTGCCGCTTCGTCTGAACCGCCAATCAACATCGCTTTGAGCAGATCCTCAACACTAACATTATCACCCTTCTTGAAATCATCCCCATAGGCATCAACTTCAGATCTGATTTCCACCAGGTTTCCCATTTCTGATTTGTCATGCATGTTGTCGATAACAATCATGGCTGTCATCAGCTTGGTAATATTACCCATAGGCAATTTTCTATCCGCATGATGCTCATATATCAGTTCACTTGTTGAACCCGAAATAACAACATATGAATTCGCATCAACCTCCGGCTCGCCCATCACTATTGTTTTCTTCTTAGCTACCTGCCCTTCATCCTTTTCTTCAACTGCGTAAGAACTCATGACAGCACAAGAGAATACCATTGCCAATGCGAGCAGCAATGATACCAGTGAAGCGAATCTTCTATTATGTTGTTTCAATATGTTCTTTTTCATACTCTTCTATTTGTATTTTAGCGTGCGCTTTGCCAATTATCAAGTTGTAGTGTATAATGACCTTGTATGGGTAACAATACATTGATTAATACCCTGATAATTAATGTAAGTATATATTTATGGAGGACATACCTATGGGCAATTATTACATTGGTACTTTAAACAACATCTCTCAGAAGGGACTTTCAAGACTCACTGATAGCTTCGAGCTTACTGAAGATGTAGAAAAGGCTAACGGAATCATCCTGAGATCTTTCAAGATGCATGACATGGAGCTTTCCGACAACCTGTTAGCAGTTGGAAGAGCTGGCGCAGGCGTTAACAATATTCCACTGGACAAGTGTGCAGATAAGGGAATCGTTGTTTTCAACACTCCTGGAGCAAACTCCAATGCAGTTAAGGAACTGGCTATCGCCGGAATGATCATGGGCGCAAGAAATATGTATGAAGGTATTTCTTGGGGACAGACTCTCTCCGGAGACGTTGCTACTGAAGTTGAGTCCGGCAAGAAGGCTTTCGCTGGAACTGAAATTCTTGGCAAGACTGTAGGTATCATCGGTCTTGGTGCTATCGGTGCTAAGATTGCTAACTCCGCTGAAGCTCTCGGCATGAACGTTGTTGGTTATGAAGCATTCAAACCACATCCATGTCTGACTGCTGACGTTAAGCTGTTTGATAGCGTAGAAGAGATGGTTCCTCTTTGCGACTTCATCTCCATCCACGTTCCATCACTCCCAACTACTAAGGGAATGGTAAACAAGGACCTCATCGCTAAGATGAAGGACGGAGTAATCTTCATGAACTATGCTAGACCTGACCTCGTAGTTGTAGACGACATCGTTGCAGCTCTCGAGTCCGGCAAAATGAGAAAGTACATGACTGACCTTCTCGAGCCAGAATACATTGGCAAGAAGGGTATCGTTGCTACTCCACACCTTGGAGCATCCACAGCAGAGGCTGAAGAGAACTGTGCAATCATGGCTACAGATCAGCTGATGGATTACCTTGAGAATGGTAACATTGTTAACTCCGTTAACTTCCCAAGAGTTACTCTCGAGGCTAAGGCTGGAACTAAGAGACACTGCGTAGTATTCAAGTGTGACAAGGACATTGACACTGTTAAGGGCAAAGTTGCTGAGTTCTATGGTGCTGACCTCGTTGACTTCGCAGGTGCTAAGTCCAGAAACAGCGACCACGGTTACTTCATCGCACTCGTTAAGGATAGCTGCGATAAGGAATGGAGCTGTGACTGCGTTCTTAAGTCAAGAGTGCTTTAATTAAGGGGGTCAGCCCATTTCGTAATTTTACGTACAAAGGGACAGGCCTTGAAAAACATTTAAAAAAACAAAAGGTTGTGCAATGCACAGCCTTTTGTTTTTGTATCGTTCTTATTGAAAGGTCTGTCCCCATATGCGCATTTTACGTACTCTAGGTACGTTCTGTTGTACTTAAAATTACGAAATGGGCTGACCCCCTTACTCTATTTCTTCAGCAGATCTCTAATCTCTGTGAGCAGCTGAACATCTTCTGGAATTGGTTCTGGCTCAGCAGGTGCTTCTTCTTCCTTCTTACTGAACTTATCTTTCATTCTATTGAGTGCCTTAATAACACAGAATACTACGAATGCAACGATAAGGAAGTTGATAACATTCTGCAGGAATACTCCATACTTCAGTGTTGCAGTACCTACTACAACTGACAGTTCGCTAACATTGATACCACCAACGATGATGCCTACGATAGGCATAATAACGTCATCTACCAGTGAAGTAACGATTGCTGTGAATGCGCCGCCGATTACTACGCCGACAGCCATGTCCATAACGCTACCCTTGTTAATAAACTCTTTGAACTCTTTAATAAATGCTTTCATTGTCTGTCTCCTATTTCTATACTATTACGCTAATCGCCGATCTCAACGTAGCGATATCGATGCTGGTAGCACCCTCTTCATATTCTCCATCGAGAGTCCAATGTGTTCCCTCGTCGATATCTATGTGAATGTTCTGACCTGAGAAGAAATCCATCTCATGTGTATTAAGCTCGTTATTGATTAATTTAGTAATTATATTATTTAGATCGATAATATCCTTAGGCATCTTAACAAGGAATACTTCCATCAGTCCATCATTCATATCTACATCGAGCTTGTCCAGCTTGATGAGACCCGCAATAGAAGTGCTGTTGCAAATTGCTCCAAAGAGGTAGTCGCCTTCCTTAACCATCTCATTAGGTGTGCCTGGATCAGCAACAATGCGTGCATGTATAGGTCTTATGTTCACGATATCCTTTACACCACTTATCATATATGCGGCATGGCCAAGAATATTTTTTAAGTTCTGTGGAACGCTGTAGGATGTGCTTGTGAACGCTCCAAATGATGCAACATAGGAGAAATATCTACCGTTAAAGCTACCGATGTCCAGCGTCTGTGGCTCGCCCTCCACTACATTTCTAGCTGCCTCAATAATGGTCTTAGGCAGTCCTAGACTGGATGCAAAATCGTTGGTTGAACCTGATGGTATGTATCCAATATTAGGATGAGCACCAGCCTCAATGATTCCTTCAACCAACTCATTAAATGTACCATCTCCACCAGATACAACAATAGTGTCATACTGGTCAGCATAAATCTTGGCCCATTCCTTGGCATCGTTTCTCGCCTGGGTCATCAAGACTGTTGTCATATATCCCGCTTTATTGAACTCCTGCAAGATGTCCGCAAGTAATTTAGCGGCTTGCATGGTTCCTGAACGCGGATTCATAATCAATAACAATTTCTTTAATTCCATTATTTCTTTATATCGTGCTTGCCTTGTTCTATCTTCTGTTCGCTATTAATTTCTTGAGTAACCCACTTCTTGATTGCCTGCTCTTCCTTCAGTTCCTGCAGTTCGCGTTCACGCTTCTCATTATAACCAGGGTCAAACTTTCTTGAGAACTTAACTGCAAGAGTGTCTAACTTTGGATCGAAGATGTCCTCCTCGCCAATATAGAGCTTGTTCCACATTTCCTCGCCTCTACTCTTGCCATACTGAGTAACGATGTAATCGTGTAATTTCTCCTTAACAAGACGACGTCTACACATATGAATATCCCACGATTTGTTAAACATCATTCCTATGCACAGAACCCAGGATATGAAGTAGAACCACAGCAGTGTAGCGACGATGGTACTGAACGTTCCATACAGTACGTTGTATCCAACCGCATTAGCTGTATACAGCGAATATAGCCACGTTACAATCATTATTCCGAGAGTCGCAATAATTGCGCCAGGCATTATCGCCCTAACAGGCACCTTGATGCGAGGCATGATATAGTAGTTCGCAAGTACCATCACGAAGAACAGCGCTGCCAGAATAGGTGTCCTAATGATACCAATCAGCGTTGAAGCGAACTCACTATGGAAAATCTTATTCGCAACCATTTCACCATACACGTAGAACGTTAATGTAAACGCTATCGCCATCAATGACAGAATAGCCATTGGAATAGCCTTCGCACGCTCAGTGAAGAAGTTGAATCTATATTTACCACCAGTCAAAGTGTATGTTGTAAGTCTAGATAATGAGAACTCCAAGCTGGATGCACCCCATAGTGCAAGGATTAACATGAAGATGTTAGAAAGAGCCGTGCTGGATGCACTAAACAGACCTGTCAGCACACTACCCATCTGACTGGATAGATGTGTTTCAAGCCAATCCTTAACGAAATCCATAGAGACGTCAAAGATACCCAGTACCTGAGTCAATACGATGATGATAGGAACTGAAGACATGAAAAAGAAATAAGCAATCTGTGCAGCAAATCCTGCATAGTACGGATCATCAAACTGTCTCCACACATGAAAGCCCATCTTAACGAGCTTCTTGAATGTGAGCGGTTCCTTATTCTCTAGGTTTTCACCCTTTACATTGTTTTCCCAGAAGTTACTCATAGTTACAAGTAGTATACCATATTTCAGCACTGTGGTATACTATCTGTATATCAAGTAGTGGAGGAACGCCATGATTGCAATACTAGCATCACAGAACAAGAACAAGGTCAAGGAATTTAACGGCATTCTTGAGAAACACAACCTCAAAGTAATACCTAGAGATGATACATGCCTGCCTAAGGACGACATCGAAGAGAATGGTACAACACTTGAGGCTAATTCCCTTATCAAAGCTCAGGCTATTAGAGATATGATTGTAAAAGGCGGTTATACAGAATACATGGACTGCCCTGTCCTGTCCGACGACAGTGGACTTATGGTAGATGCTCTTGATGGAGCGCCTGGTGTATACTCAGCAAGATATGCCGGTGATAATCCTACATTTGATGATAACAACAACAAATTGCTCGCCGAACTGTCCGGCGTTCCATACGAAAAGCGCACTGCTAAATTCGTCACTGTAATCACTTTAATCTATCCTGACGGAACTACCATCGTAGCAACAGGCATATGTCCCGGTCATATCGCAGAGCAGAAGCAAGGCGAAGGTGGATTTGGTTACGATCCGGTTTTCATACCCGATGGCTACGAGAAGTCCTTTGCCGAACTGGGTACAGACTTCAAGAACACCATCAGCCACCGCGCCAAGGCTCTCGAAGAACTTGAAAAAAAATTAGCGACCTCTTAGCGAGGTCGCTTTTTTAGTCATTACCAAATTATTTAGCAATGTGTCTTGACTCGATGTAGTATCTCTTCTCGTTAGCCTCTCCCATTGAGAATGTCTTTCTTGGAAGTGCGCCATCAGCTGCAACTGCTGGGAAGAGCATGAACTTGTCCATAGGTGGCAGCATGAATCCAGCATTACCTTCCTGAGTTGCCAGCTTGTTAACTGCTGCTGTTCCGTGGATATAGTCGATATCACAAACCTTTTCTTCCTTAACCATAATGTCAAGTGCGTTCTGAAGAGCTCCAACTTCCAGCTTGTTGCTAGGATTCTCGATAATGATGTTGCCCTTCTGAGTCAAAGTGATGTATGGAATCGCAAATGCGCCTGCAGGTACTTCTGCATCAGCATCAGCGAGGTAAGCCTTACCATTCTGATCATTGAGATGTGCGAGCAACTTCTCAACGAGAGCCATTCCTCCCAGTCCATGCTGATTAGCAAAGATTACTCTGTGAATAGGTTCGAATACGATACCCTCATCGTGGATGTTCTCGATCTCGCAGAGTGCATATCTTGCTGGGTGATTCTTAGCCTCTTCTGGAGTCAGTGTCTTCTTGAGATTCTCCCAAGCAGTCTTAGCTGTTGCCAGTGAGTGGTTACCATCTCCCATAGCCTGGAAGATAACGTTGCCGGCACCGTACTTAGCTTCAGCCTTGTCGTAAAGTGCGGATAGAGCAGCCTTAGCTCCTGCAAGGTCTTCTTCCTTAATGAATGAACCTGTAATATGTCCACCATTCATCATGAGGTCAGTATCATATACAACTGTTCTCTTAGCCTCTACCAGTGGCTCGATAACTGTCTTATCAGGGTCATCAATAAGAATCATGATATGAGGCAGTTCAATAGGTGCTCCCTCTCTAATACGCAGACGAGGTGGAATACGCTCAATAACTGTTCCCTCAGTAGCTCTTGTCAGTGATGTGGATCCCTTGTTGAAGTCATATGCTTCGAGGTCAGTAGCAATTACAAGACCTAGACGGGAACGTCCTTCAGCTGTTCTCTTGATGAGCATTGCTCCTGGAGCAAGAGCCTGCAGAGTTCCATCTGCCATGTACTTAGCCATAGCTTCACGAATTGCAGCGATTTTCTCAGCTTCACCTGGCTTATCAAGGAAAATCTCAGGAAGCATCAGTCTGAGAGTTGATGGAGCGTCTCCAACAATCTTCTCAACCTCTTCCCAATACTCAGGTTCTGAAGTGTACTGGTCGCAAGCAACTACTGCCCATTTGTAATAATCAGTACCATCCTTAGGAACCATGATTTCTGGAATATGAAAACCAAATTTCTCCCAATCGTAAACTGCCATAATATTCAATCCTCCTATGAGTCATTATTTGTTGAATTAATTTAAATGGTCATTCCCATGCAACTTAATTATCATTAAAATAGGACAGAAATGCAAGTTTTATTGTGATACAATATTATTATAAATATGGCGCTGTGTTTTGCACCCAAGCAAGGAGGCAGATATGAAAATAATTTTCAATCCAGATACAGAATACGTTGCAATGATGCGTGAAAATCTCAAGAAGAAAGACGGATACTGTCCTTGTAGGCTTGAGAAGAAAGAAGAATATGTATGCATGTGCCAAGAATTCCGTGATCAGATTGCTGATCCAGACTATGAGGGTTTCTGCCATTGCAGACTTTACTACAAAGAAAAATAGAATAATACAATGAGGACGATCCTTGGAATGGACCTTGGAATGGACCGTCCCCTTTTTTATTGTTGTGATTTTCTATTAATAAACTTATTCTCCGTCTTGGAGTACATTATCTTCTGTTCTTTATACAGGCTACCATATCCGGACAGCAAATAGCTCACCGCAATTACTGTACAGAAGAATGGCATTCCTTCACCACCGAACAACTCGAAGGCAATGATGAATGAAGTAATCGGACTGTTAGTTACTGCACAGAATACACCCACCATTCCGCAAGCTGCGCAGAGCTCAACAGGAAGTCCGGAAACTACTGATAATGCTGAGCCCAGAGTCGCACCTATAAAGAACGTAGGAACGATTTCGCCTCCCTTAAATCCAGCGCACAATGTAACTGCTGTAAATAATATCTTCAGCAGAAAAGTTTCATATCCTGCCGGCGTCTCAAAGCTCGATCTAATTACTGTATCTCCAAGTCCCAAATAATCATCAGTGCCAACTAATAGATATAACGCAATTACCAGGCAAGCACCAACAATTATTCTGACATACCTATTCTTAATATACTTTTCATACAGATATGATGTTCCGTGCATTACCGAATAGAATAGAATTCCTGCTAGAGCAAAACAAGCGGCAAGAATCAATATTTTGACAGTGCCCCAACTGTAGAATGAAGGGACTTCACTTATTAGATATGGCGTAGTGAGTGTTCTAACGTGCAGTAACACAGATATTTCCTGTGCGATGAACGCCGAGAATACACATGGTACCAAAGCAGCATAATACATAACACCAACACTAATAACCTCAATTGGGAATATTGCGGCAGCCATAGGAGTACCGAGAAGACCCGCGAAGGCTGCACTCATGCTAGCAAGAGTGATAATCTTCCTATCGCTATCATTAAGATGAATCTTTCTGCCAAACCAATCGCCCACACTAGCGCCGAATTGTAAGGCCGCACCCTCTCTTCCTGCAGAGCCTCCGAAGAAATGTGTGATTACCGAAGCAATCAGAATCAGCGGTGCTATTCTACCAGGCATTAGTTCTTTGTCATCTCGCAGCACCTGCATTACCATGTTAGTGCCTTGGTTCTTACCTTCCCTGGCCATTTCGTACATCAATACGATAACGAAACCACCCAGTGGCAAGCCATAGACAATCCATTTGTGCGCAAGTCTAACCGATGTTGCCAGAGCCAGCAACTGTGAAAACACAGCTGATAGAATGCCTACACCGATGCCTATTATTATTGATAAGAAAACCCACTTTAACAACGTGCCAACCGTATTCTGGCAAGTCGCGTGTATTTCCTGATACTTCTCATTGAATTTACTCATGAACTTATTATAACATATAGACAAGAAAATGAACGAATAGAGGTGAAAACAATGACAAAATCAGAACTCGCAGTTCTTAAACATAGACAAGGTTATAATTGTGCCCAGTCAGTAGCATGCTCCTTCGCAGAGGAGCTCGGTGTCGATGAAGCCGTTCTATACAAACTGTGTGAAGGATTTGGTGCAGGCATGGGTACAGGCAACGGCGTCTGCGGCGCACTAAGCGGTGCTGCTGTAGTTGCAGGATTCAAGAACAGCAACGGCGATATAGAAAACGCCGGAGCAACCAAAGGCTCCACTTACAAACTTGTAGGCGAACTGCAAAATCGTTTTCTTGAGAAGGTTGGCAGCATTGTCTGCAAGGATATCAAGGCAGGTGCTAACTCTGATCACGTTACATCCTGTGCTGACTGCATCGCAATTGCTACTGAACTTGTTGAAAAGATTAATCTATAACACCGGGATGGTCCTACTTACTAAATTAGTAAGATGACCGTCCCTCTTACACACATTAAAAAAGAAGTTCCTCATTGTGAGGAACTTCTTTTATCGTCTAGTGATTATTTCCAGCACTCAACATCATTCTCAAGTCCGATGTTAGCAGCCTTGAATACAGGATCCTTTCCTGCCTTCTTCTGATCTGTGTAATCCTTGAGGCACTTGCAAGCAACGCCACTCAGAATTACGATTGCAGGTACATTAGTCAGAACCATGAGTCCCTGCATCATGTCTGCAGTGTTCCAAGCAAGAGCTGCAGAAGTGATTGTTCCGAGGAATACGAGTACTGTAGCAACGATTCTGAAGATCAGAGCCTCTGTCTTAGTCAGAGCTCTCTTAAGAATGAATGCCAGGCAGCTCTCGCAGTATGAGTAGTTACCAATCAGAGTTGTGAATGCGAACAGTGACATTGAAACGGCAATGAATACAGGTCCGATTGAACCGAGTGTAGTACCGAGGCAAGCCTGAACGTATCCAGCAGCATCACCGCTCTCAGCAAAGTCAGCTGGGTTAACGCTGAGTGTTGACAGGCACATAAATGCTGTAGCTGTGCAGATCAGCAGTGTATCAATAAATACGGACAGTGACTGAACGAGACCCTGCTTAACTGGGTGAGCAACGTCAGCTCTAGCAGCAGCGTTAGGAGCAGAACCCATACCAGCTTCATTGGAGTAAAGTCCTCTCTTAAGACCGAGCATGATGCATGATCCAGCGAATCCTCCGAAGATTGCCTTGAAATCAAATGCGTTGCTGAAGATCATTCCGAACATAGTTCCGAGGTTCTTACCATTCATTACGAGAACGATCAGGGAAATTGCTACATAGAGAGTTCCCATTACTGGAACCATCCAGCCTGTGATATCGATCAGCTTCTTAGCTCCACCAAGTACGCACATTGCGAACAGGATAGCAAGAACTACACCGATAATTGCAGCAGTGCTTGTTCCCTTGTAGAAGCTGAATGTTGCAAATGTTGACTGTAGGTTGTAAGCAGCGAGCATGTTGTATCCAACAGCATAAGTGATAATGATCAGAACAGCGAAGAGAACTCCCAGCCATCTAGCGTGGAGTGCGTCCTGCATATAGAATGAAGGTCCGCCGTAATAATTTCCTTCTCTGTCTTTCTTCTTATAAATCTGTGCGAGTGTTGACTCAACGAATGCGTTAGCTCCGCCGAGGATTGCAGTGATCCACATCCAGAAGATAGCACCAGGACCACCTGTAACGATAGCAGTACATACACCGATGATGTTACCAGTACCTACTCTTGAAGCAGTTGAAACCATCAGCGCACCGAATGATGAAACACCATCTTTGTTCTCAGGCTTCTCCATTACAACCTTGAACATCTCAGGGAAGAGACGAATCTGAACGAGTCCGGTTCTGATTGTAAAGAAGATACCACCACCGATAAGGATGATAGGCAGCAGATATGGTGACCACAGCCAGCTGTTCATCCAATCAACAAAAGCATTAATAATACCCATTGTTTTTCTCCTTTTTCTATAGTTTTATAATTTCGCGTTTGGTTAAACCAAACAAATTGTTACCTTTTTATAAGATAGCTTATTATAGCACATTGCATATAAATTTGTATACAATTATACAATTTATTTTGATTATTTTTTAAAGTGTTCCGTCAACAAGTTCGTCGAGATCTGCACCTACTTCTTCGGTTTCTTCTTTGTTCCATTCAGGGTCGTAGAAGAGGTTTAGTCTCAGCTCGTTGGAAATCTCTCTGAGCAGCTTGCATCCAGCAATGCTGTTACCCTTCTCGTCGAGTGATGGTCCGAAAACGCCGATACCTGCACGCTTGTCGCTGACTGACAGCAGACCACCGCCAACTCCTGATTTGGTAGGAATACCAACGTTGATAGCGAATGTACCTGATCCATCGTACATTCCACAAGTCAGCATCAGAGTCTTAACGATTCTTGCTGTCTTGGATGACATGTATCTCTTACCTGTAATCTCGCATACACCGTCGTTAGCCAGCTTCTTACCCAGGTTGGCAAGAGCCTCAGCTGTAACATTCATTGAACACATCTTAGTGTAGAATCTCAGCGTATCCTCTACATCTGTTGTGATGATACCCTTGCTCTCTAAGAGATATGCGATGGAGCGGTTTCTGGAACAAGTCTTCATCTCGCTGTCGAAAACTGCCTCATTCAGCTCGATGTCTGGATCTGAGCAAATCGCTCTTGTAAATCTCAGCATGTCCTGGAAACTTACCTCAGGTAACAGTAATCCGCACATTGCGAGAGCGCCTGAGTTAATCAGCGGATTGTAAGGTCTAGAATCATTAAGGTCAAGCTCAACCAGTGAGTTGAAAGCTTCGCCGGATGGCTCAGCACCAACCTTCTCAAACACTTTCTTAACTCCGCATACTTCCAATGCTACGATGAGCATGATTACCTTGGAAATGGACTGCATTGTGAATCTAACATTGCAATCACCAATGCAGATCTTCTCGCCAGTAAGTGGATATATGCAGATTCCCAGCTGATCTGGATCTACTTTACCCAGCTCCGGAATATATGTAGCAACATGACCATGAGAAATCTTCTTCCTAGCGGTATCCATTGCCTCATTAATAATCTTCTCTGTCTGCTCGCGTGTGAGCAGCTGGTAACTTCTATCAATTGTGGATGCCATAATCGCAATCCTTTCTATAAAAAAGTTTCACTGGTCTTTGAAAATTCAAGACATACCAGTGAAACTATTCTACAATAAATATGAAATTTGTCAAGAAATTGTATTATTGTATACAATCCGTCTCTGCTTACATTTCTTTGATTTCTACCATCTCAATCTTGAAATTGAGCGTCTTACCTGCCATCTCATTGTTAGTATCGAATGTAACTGTGCTGTCATCCTTATCAACAACCTTAGCTTGTACTGGCTGGTTGAGAGAATTTGTCAGTACTACCATATCATCAACCTTAAGATTTTCTGAACCTGGCAGTTCGCTAATATTGAATGTGAAGATAGCATTAGGATTGGACTGTCCGTATGCCATTTCTGGAGGCAGAGTTACATCAATAATCTCACCTTCCTTCATTCCAGCACAGGCCTGGTCAAATCCAAAAATCATCATACCTACTCCGCAGATGAACTCAAGCGGTTCATCTCTATCGTATGAAGAATCGAACTGTGTTCCATCTTCGAATGTTCCTCTGTAGTGAACTCTAACAATCTTGCCTACGTTAGGTCCTTCAATTGCTGGCATAGCGCTAGCACAGCCACCACTGCAACCGCTACATCCGCCGCCGCTACAGCCACCGCAGCCGCCTGCCTCATCATGATGATGATCATGATGATCACAGTTAACTCCCGCACTTGTCATAGCGCCTCTGAGGTATGTCGCTACTGCTACATCTGCATCTCCTTCAGCGCCAGACATCACCTCGATACCTGCATCCATAAGAGCATCAGCAGCTCCAGATCCGCAGCCGCCGCAGATAAGCACATTAACATCCTGATTTGCCAGGAATGTAGCTAATGCCTCGTGTCCACTGCCATCAGTATCAATCACTTCTGAGGATCTAACCTCGTTATTAACTACATCGTAGATTTTAAAATGTTCAGTATGTCCAAAGTGCTGGAATACATTACCACCATCATAAGTTACTGCAATTTTCATCGTGCTTTGTCCTCCTTATATGCACATTAACGCTCTCTAGATACAGTGAGCAATATTGGGTATATTTCTAATCTTCCGAGCAGCATCGTTATCGACAATACCACTTTGGATATATCCGAATATACTGCAAAGTTTGCCGCAGGTCCTACCCTAGCGAATCCTGGACCTATGTTATTTAGACATGCTACTACAGCGCTCAAATTGGTTTCAAATCCCATGTTGTCGTAACTAATAATGAGCAATGCCGCAATGCCTACAATCATGTACAGAGTAATATATGAACCAATGCCACTGACCGTCTCCTGCGAAACATTCTTGCCACCTATTCTTACTGTACTTACCATTCTAGGATGCAAGCAATGCTTCATCTCATTCTTAACAGTATGTGACATCGTCATGACACGAGCCACCTTGAGTCCGCCTGCAGTTGATCCTTCACATCCACCGATAAACATCAGTATGAACAGCACCGCCTTACTAATATCAGGCCATGCGTTGAAGTCAGTTGTTGAATAACCAGTAGTACTGATTATCGATGTTACCTGGAAGAAGGCATATCTTAGGTTGTCTGCAAGAGATGAATAGATGCATTGGTTAGCAATGACAATGATTGCCGTTGCCCCTCCAACTATTCCCAGGAACCACTTGAGCTCTGTCGACTTGAAGATGGATTTCCAGCGACCTTTAATAATCAGATAGTAGATGCCAAAGTTCACGCCGAAGAGCATCATGAATATCGCGATTACGTACTGTAGATATGCGGAGTAGCCGCCAATGCTGTCACCGTAGATACCAAATCCACCAGTTCCCGCAGTACCGAGCGAATGAACTATACTGTCGTATAATGGCATTCCTCCCGCAAGTAGCAATACTATCTCGATAAGAGTCATTGCGATATAGATATAGTACAAAATCTTGGCAGTTCCCTTAGCCTTAGGTGTCAACTTGTCAACACGTGATCCCGGCATTTCAGCCTTCATCAGATTGATGGATCTGCTAGGATTCTTCTCTGCGAGGGCCATGATAAATACCAGAACTCCCATACCGCCAATCCAGTGTGTAAAACTACGCCAGAACAGCAATCCCTTACCCACAGCTTCGACGTCAGTAAGTATGGACGCTCCAGTAGTAGTAAATCCACTTACTGATTCGAAGAAGGCGTCAACATATGAAGGAATTGCACCGCTAATATAGAATGGCAATGCTCCAATTAGAGAGAGCGCTACCCACGACATAGTTACAATAACGTAACCGTCCTTAACATTGAGTCTATCCGATCTATGTCCACCGATTATCAACATGGCAATGCCAAGCAACAGTGCAATGAGAATGGTATATACAAATTCTATTATGCTTTCCCCGTAATAAACAGCAACAAACATAGGCGCGAGCATGATTGCTCCCACCAACAATATTGTTTTTCCAACTGTATATAGAATTATTTTAGGATTCATTATTTCTCTAAGCCTCTTACATAATCCATAACAATTGCAGCAGTTGATTTACGAGGTGAAATTACGTTCTCAAGAGCCAAATCTTCTACAATATTTGTATATGAAGCATATTCTACCTTAGTAACAATTACTGGCACCTTGCAATCAGCAGCGTACATTGACAGCAGAATATTCTCGGCATCCATTGGTGTCACAGCTACAACTGCGTCCACACTATTAAAACCAGCATCAAAGAGCACCTCATGGTTGCTCTCCTCGCTATTAATAACTATTGGACTGCCCTCAATGACATCACTAAGATGCTCACATCTATTAGGGTCTCTATCGATAACCGTAACATTAATGCCATTATTAATCATTATCTGTGTCAACTGAGTTCCCAGTCTTGTTGCTCCAAGTACCATGACAGTCTTAGAATCATGTTCCTTAAGAATGCTATATGCGTCCTTGGCTGTAAGGTAATCAGGAGAAATAATAAGATCAACATTGAAGGCATCTTGAACAAATTTGGTAGCCTTAACGTCTGGGGTATGTACCAGAGTTCTCGCAATTGTATGCTTTGCTCCCATCGCCTTGGAAAGCGTACATGAAAGCAGATTAATCTCATCTGAAGCAGTACATGCCACGAAAACATCGGTATCCTTCATTCCAATCTCGTCGAGCAAATTGTAGTCCGAACCATTTCCACAGATAGCAAGAACATCCCTCGTATTATTAATATTTTCAATTCGTTCTTCGCTGCTGTCTACAATTACCACATCATGGCCCTGACTTATCATCAGGTCTGTAATAATTGATCCATAGCGTCCGCAACCTACAATCACAATCTTCATTAGATACTCCCGTATATTATGAATTCATTCACTCATTTTAACACAAATAGCACTAAAAATGCACCACTTAGGTCGTTCCTAAATGGTGCATTTTCCTTATCTTCTTACAAGCTTTCAAGTTCGTTGAACTTGTCGAGGAGGTCTCTAACCTTGAGGTTCTTCTTCTCCTCTCCTCTTACATCGTAGACTACTCTACCCTCATGCATCATGATGAGACGATTGCCGTAATCAATCGCATTCTGCATGTTGTGAGTAACCATCAATGTAGTGAGGTTATTCTCTTTAACAATCTTATCTGAGATTTCGAGTACAACTGCGGCTGTCTTAGGATCGAGCGCTGCTGTATGCTCGTCAAGCAATAACAGCTCAGGTTTCTTGATTGTAGCCATCAGCAGTGTGATCGCCTGTCTCTGACCACCTGACAGCAGGCCTACTTTAGTCTGAAGTCTATCCTCAAGTCCTAGTCCGAGCTTAGCTAATTGCTTCTGATACAATTCCAGCTCTTCGCCCTTAGGCATGCCCCACTTAAGTGTGTGCTTGTTGCCTCTTCTGTATGCAAGAGCCAGATTCTCCATAATCCACATGTTAGGAGCGGTTCCCATCATAGGATCTTGGAATACGTGGCCGATATATTTCGCACGCTTTACTTCGTGCATCGTTGTAATGTCCTTGCCGTTCAGTACGATGCTGCCGCCATCCGGAATGATAGATCCAGCAACAGCGTTAAGCATAGTAGATTTGCCGGCACCGTTGGAACCAATTACTGTTACGAAATCGCCATCTTCAACTGTCAGATTGAGGTCTGTGAAGATATGATTCTCGTTGATAGTTCCAGGATTAAATGTCTTTTTCAGATGTTCAATTTTAAGCATTTTCTTCATCCTCCTTAGACATATTGTATTTCTTGCTTCTCTTGAAGCCGGCTTTGCCTCTCCATGCCGGAATTGCAAGAGCGAATGCTACAATAACAGCTGTAATCAGCTTTAAGTCTGTAGCCTTCATCCAAGGCAGTGTGAGTGCCAGTGCAATGATAGTTCTGTAGATAATTGCACCTGCGGAAACTGCTGCCATCTTGAATCCAAAGTTTCTCTCCTTACGAACGAAGATTACTTCACCGATGATAACGGACGCAAGTCCTATTACGATAGTACCCTGTCCCATATTAACCAGAGCTGAACCATAATCGAACTGTGCAATCAAGCTTCCTGCCAGTGCTACCAATGCGTTGGAGATTGCAAGGCACAGGTTGATCATAGTGTTGGTGCTAATACCAAGAGCTCTTGCCATCTTCTGGTTGGAACCAGTTGCACGTACTGCACAGCCTACTTCTGTTCCGAAGAAGTAGTAAAGCAACTCAATGATGACAAAGCACATTACAAGTCCAACAACGATTGAGATAGTGTTAGGTGCTGTTCCTTCTGGGAACAGATTGGTAATCATTGTCTTTAAGGAATCCTGTGACAAAGCAACTGTTGCCTTATCGCTCATGATACGTATGTTAATTGAGTACAGTGCAATCTGTGTCAATATTCCGGCTAGAATAGCAGGAATAGCGAACTTGGTATGAAGAATACCTGTTGCCAGACCAGCCAATGCTCCGCATGCAATACAGATCAGCATTGCCACAATTGGATTCATACCGTTGTTAACAAGAACTACAGTGATTGCAGCTCCCAGAGGGAAGGTTCCCTCAATTGTCAGATCCGGAATATCCAGTACTCTGAATGTAAGGAATACTCCTATAGTCAGGATGGCCCACATTAGGCCTTGAGCCGCTCCTGACTGAATAGTTGCTAATAACATTTATTACTCTCCCATCTTCTGTGCTCTGTCCATGATGCTAGCTGGAACATCAAGTCCAAGAGCCTTAACGCTCTTCATATTGATTGCAGTTACGCACTCCTTAGTCTGGAACTGTACAGGCATCTTAGCGATTTCTGCTAGTGCATCATCAGACTCGAGCAGTTTAACTGCCATAGCAGCAGTCTGCTTTCCGAGCTCTACATAGTCAATTCCGAATGTCAGTGTTGCGCCGTTCTCAACCATTCCTGGCTCACCGCAGATGATTGGAAGTCCAACGGAATCAGCTGCTGCTGCAACGAGTGTCATTGAGTCGGAAATTGTGTTATCTGTTGGGATGTAGATGCAGTCTACCTGTCCCTGGAGAGACTCGATTGCTGACTTTGCGTTATCAATTGTATCAATAGTCTTCTGTACGCACTCCATTCCGAGCTTCTCAATCTGAGCCTTAGCGAGTTCATACTGAGCTGCTGAATTTGTCTCAGATGAGCAGTAGAAAACTGCAACCTTCTTAGCGTCTGGCAAGAGCTCCTTAACGAGGTCGATCTGCTCTGCTACAGGGTTCATATCCGATGTTCCGGAGATGTTGCCACCAGGTTCTTCATTGCTTGCAACGAGTCCTGATGCCACTGCATCTGTTACAGCACTGAACAGAACTGGAATGTCTTCAGTCTTCTCTTTAGCACACATTACAGATGGTGTTGCGATTGCGAAGATTAAATCTGAACCATCATTGATTAATGAATCTGCGATTGTTGGGCAGTTTGCTGTATCTGCCTGGGCAGACTGCAGATTAATCTTAATGTTCTCTCCGTCCTTATAGCCAGCCTCTTCAAGACCTGCTACAAATCCGTCGTAGCAATTCTGCAGAGCTGTGAATTCTCCGAACTGCATAACACCGATCTTAATCTGATCGCCTGATGCTGATGAATCGCTTCCGCCACAAGCAGTCATAGCGAATACCATCATTACTGATAATAAGATTGTTAATAATTTTTTCATCCTTTACCTCCCGGGGTCGGTCCTACTAGTTTTTGAGAGAGAGGACTGACCCTCTTATTAAAAAAAAATTACCCCGTAGCACTTTTGCTACGGGGCTGATTAACTAATTAATTATTACGGTAAATCACACATAGCAAACATCGTCTTCAATTGTTGAAGCCGTAATAATAATAGTAGTTTGCTCTGTTAATATTGAGATTTAACATAATTATCTCCTTTGTAGATATGCACTATACTACATTAGTTTTTTGTGAAAGTCAACAAGTTCTGTGACCTTATTAATTAAATGACTGCTCAGTTCTGTTGATAATCTCATCCTGCAGTGGCTTGTCGAGGTTGCGGAAGAAGTCTGAATATCCCGCAACTCTTACGATAAGATCCTTGTACTCTTCAGGATGTTTCTGTGCCTCAATCAGAGTCTGCTTATCAATTACATTGAACTGAATGTGGTGTCCATCCATTGCGAAGTATGAACGAATGAGCGTAGCCATGTTGTTCAGTCCCTCTTCGCCAGCAACAACGTCTGGAGTGAACTTCTGGTTGAGTAGAGTTCCTGCTGTTGACAGGTGATCCATCTTAGCGCAGGACTTGATAACTGCAGTTGGTCCGTGAGTATCTGCTGACTTCTCTGGTGAAATACCCTCAGATACTGGCTTGTGAGCCTTACGTCCGTTAGCAGTTGCTCCGATAACGTCACCGAAGTATACGTGGCAAGTTGTAGGTAACATGTCTACTCCGTACTTACCGCCAGTCATTGTTGGACGACCAGTAATTGTATCGCGATAGAGTGCAAATACATCCTGCATGAGGCTATCTGCATAGTCATCATCATTACCATACTTAGGTGAGTGGTCATGAACGAGATTGTAGATAGTGTCGTATCCCTCGAAGTCGTGGTCCATTGCCTCGATGAGTTGCTCCATAGTGAAGTTCTTCTCATCGTATACGTTGTACTTGATAGCAGCGAGGCAGTCAGTAATAGTTCCGATACCTACGCCCTGGATGTACTTAGTATTGTATCTTGATCCGCCTGCATTGTAGTCCTTAGCATTCTTGATGCAGTCGTTAGTAACAACTGACAGAATAGGTGCTGGCATATACTCTGCATACAGCTTCTCGATTACGTTGTTTCCTCTAATCTTGATATCGATGATGTACTCGAGCTGCTTCTTGAAAGCATTCCACAGTTCATCGTAAGTCTTGAAGTCCTTGGCATATCCAAGCTGAAGTCCGAGCTGCTTGCCCGAAATAGGATCAAATCCATTGTACAGTGTCAGCTGGAATATCTTAGGGATGTTCATATATCCAGTCAGGATGTATGCTTCACTTCCCCATGCGCCTGTCTCTACGCAGCCGGATGATCCGCCACGTCTAGCATCCTCAAGGCTCTTGCCCGCATTGATGAGCTCCATAATCTGAGCCTCAGTGTTATAGAATGCAGGCTGTCCCCAACCCTTACGCGAGATCTCGCAAGCTCTCTTTAAGAACTTAGCTGGAGTCTTCTTACTGATAGTTACGTTGGAGTTAGGCTGTACCAGCTTCATATCGTCCATGCAGTCGAGGATCAGATAGCTGACAGGGTTAACGCCATCCTTGCCATCTGGAGTTACGCCGCCTGTATTGATATTTGCGAAGTCTGTATATGTAGCACTCTCCTTGAGTGTGATTCCTACCTTTACAGGAGCTGGCTGGTTGTAGAACTTAACCCACAGGCACTCCAGAAGCTCCAGAGCCTTCTCATCATCGAGGATACCGGCTTCAGTATCAGCCTCATAGTATTTGATCAAGTGCTGGTCTAGTCTTCCTGGTGACAGAGCATCCCAAGGGTTTAACTCTGTTGTTACTGCTAGGTGTGTGAACCAGTACTGCTGAATTGCCTGCCAATATGTCTGTGGTGCGTACTTAGGTACTACTTCTAGGTTAGCTGCAATCTGCTTGAGCTCAGCCCTTCTCTTAGGATCCTTTTCCTTATCTGCCATCTCAAGTGCCAGGTCGTGATATCTCTCACCGAGGATGATAACTGCATCGCATGCAATATCCATACCCTTGAGCTCTTCCTGCTTGGCAATAGCTTCAGGATCATTCATATAGTCGATAGATTCAAGAGACTTCTTGATCTCTTCTTTATAATCCATATAACCTGTTGTGAAAATCTGCTCTCCACCACAAGTATGTCCAGGTCCTCTCTGCTCCATGAACTCTGTGAACATTCCTGCTTCATAGCACTCATGCCACTCAGGAGTCATCTGTGAAAGAATCTTATCTCTCATTGTTCTGCCCTGCCAGAAAGGAATAACTTCAAATTCCTGTGACTTACGATCTTCTTCAGTTGTATGGAACGAAACAAGCTTTCTCTCGCTCATTACTACCATGTCCTTTTCACTGTGGCAGCACAGCTCTGGGAAGGTTGGTGAAGCCTGAGGGTCACAACCCTTCTCGCCGATGATAAGCTCACCATCTCCAAGATAAAGAGTCTTCTCTGAGAAATACTTCTTCAGGAACATTCCTCTCATAACAGGAATTGAATATTTGCCTTCGTTCTCCTTGTAGAATTCAGTCTCAATCAGAGCTCTCTCCATGTCGATATGTACTGGAGTGCTAACGCTGATTTCTCTCAGCTTCTGAATTCTCTCGTTCATGCCTCTTGCCATAACCTAACCTCCTACTTTCGTGTTCGTATAACCGGCATCAATGAACATCTGCCTGAAATGCTCCATTTCTTCTTGGCTAGGCGCATGGAGCTCCTTACCTTCGTACTCTTTACCAATTCTTCTGTATTTACCGCTTCCGGTATCGTGATATGGCAGCAGATTAACCTGTGCCACCCTAATGTTGTTATCTCTTAAGAAATCAATCGTCGCCTGCATATTCGCATCGGTACCATTGACTTCCTTAACAGTCGGAATTCTTATATATATTCTACCACCATCGGCTGACAGCTTCTTCAAGTTCTCTAGTATCAGCTCATTGTCTACACCGATGTACTGCTTGTGCAGTTCTGGATCCATCACCTTAACGTCGTACAGGAATGTATTAACGTAAGGCAAAATCTTCTTAAAGTTCTCATAGTCGGTGTATCCACATGTGTCTATTGTTAGCGTAATGTCCTCTCTGTCGAGAGACTTGGCCATGGCAAGTATGAAATCCATATCTACTGCCATTACTTCTCCGCCTGAGAATGTTACGCCGCCACCGGAATCTTCGTAGAACATCCTGTCCTTGACAAGTTCCTTGGTAAGCTCTTTGACAGTGTACTCCCTGCCTACATTCTCACGACATACCGCTGTGCAGAACTTCTCGCACTTTCCGCAATGTGTGCACTTATTCTGATCAAGCAACGGCTTACCATCGCTCATAGATACGGCGCCATTTGGGCATACCTGCTCACACATGCCACAGTGAACGCATTTGTCCTCATCAAGCATCATCTCAGCATAGAAACGCTGAGTCTCAGGATTGTGACACCATACGCATTTTAGCGGACAGCCTTTAAAGAAAACTGTCGTACGTACACCATCGCCATCATGTATTGAAAATTTCTGAATATTCGTAACTAATGTCATTTCAATTAGGGGGACGGTCCTTTTGGTTTTTTTGTGTACCAAGGGACAGTCCTTGATTACTCTTTTTGTAGTTGAGCGGAAACTACTACTATCGTTACAATGATTGCACCAATAACCTCATTGATTGTTGGGGTTTCGCCAAGAAGCAATGCCGCAAGTGCAATCGCATATACCGTCTCCATCGAATTGCAGAGACCAACGAGCTGAGCCGGTATCGCTTTCATCGCAGAGATCAGAGTCGTATGCGCTATCGCTGTGCAGAACAGCCCCAGCAGAATTATCATCAAGATGTCTATTCCCCTAGCAGCGGAGAAGTATCCATTGATAAGAACTACCGGTAGCAGTACGACAGCAACCATTGCCTGTTCGTACATTGAAATGACTGTTCCGTTATATTCCTCTACTGTAAAATGCTTGTTGCAAAGCTGCAGGAATGCATATGATATTGCTGATGCAAATCCCATAACAAATCCCATAAAGTTGCCGCTACCTGCCTCTGTGCCCCATGCAGTAACGCCAATGCCTATCACAACGAGAGCTGCGAACATTACATTTCTAGCTGTCAATTTGGTCTTGAACACCAATGGCTCCAGGAATGTCAGGAAGAGCGGGAATGTAGCAAATGTAATTGTACATATAGCCACATTGGACAGCTTGACCGACTGGAAGAACGTTACCCAGTGAATGGCGAGTAGCACTCCAGCTACTAGGAATAGCACTCCATCCTTCTTGGATTTGATGGATATATCCTGTCCTCTATACTTGCAGAATGCGAACAGTGCAATCGATGACAGGACTACTCTACCGAAGGTAATTCCGATAGATGATATACTAATCCATCTGGCGAACAGGCCAGTCATTCCTAACAATAATGTTGCAACATTTGCAGCAATCAGCGCTTTTTTTCTAGTCATGTATATATTTTATCACAAAGGTCATTTCATAGATACCATTTGAGAGCGTGTAGTAAACAAATTTTACGCATAAAAGCCCCACTATTACGCAAAGCATTGTAATCTCCGTTTAAATGATTATTATACAGTCACTAGCACATATTTTTTAGATAATCGATAAAGGAGGATTATATGGAGAACAATCCAGAACTCACATCAATACTATCATATTTGGGAATTATTGTATGGCTGGTTGCCTACACAATCGGCGATAAGGAAGGTGCAAAATTTCATCTCAATCAAGCACTCGTACTACATTTGTTTTCATTCCTAGCTGTAATTCCAGTGGTTGGCATCTTTCTCGGCCTGGTAATTTTTGTATTTTGGGTCATTGGTCTGACTGCAGCCATCAAACAAGAAGAGAAGAAAGTTCCTCTCATTGGTGACATTCAGTTGCTTAGCTAATAACATTTATTTCTAAACAAAAAGCTGATACTTTTTGAACTGCATCCCGTCAAGTGGGCAGTTCAAATTGTATCAACTCTTTTTGGCGGAGGAGAGAGGATTTGCATCCTCGGTACATATTGCAATTACTGAGGTTCAGAAATCGTCATATACCGATAAACCCTTACCAGACCCTTTTCCTTTTTCATTGTTATTCTATCATGGATTATCAAATGATTGAACATGTTGCCCAAGCCCGACAGTCTTACAAACCATGACTGAGCTGTTTTAATATCTTTCAATTACCGTTGAAAATACGACCTGAGTTTCGGTCTTTCCGAACTCCTGAAGTTCGCCTACAAAAGTATCAAGATCAGAAGTTGACGGAAATACAACCTTAAGAAGCATTGAAAAACGTCCTGTAATGTGACTACACTCAAGCACGCACTGCTTCTTCATGACGAAATCATAAAACCTGCGCTGATCCTCCGGGTTAACCGAAATTGAAACGAAGGCCCTGATGTTGTAGCCGAGTTTCTCAAGGTCAACGTCAGCATGATACCCGTTTATATAACCTGCGTTCTCAAGTTTCTCAATTCGTGCCGACAGAGCCGGTGTTGTCATATGCACCTCTTCGGAAAGATCCTTGAGCGATTGACGCGCATCTGCCTTGAGCAGATTAAGAATCTGAATATCTGTTGAATCTATGGCTTTCATAACTGTTCCTTTCTTATATAAAAACGTGTGAACTATGAACTATCTTTATATTATTGGTCCTGCCGCACGGATCTCTTCCGGCATATCAGGAAACTTCCTCTCAAAATTATCCACGAACATTCTGGCAAGTTCTTCGGCATGTTTGTCATAGGAAGCCTTGTCCTCCCATGTGTTTCTTGGAATTAACATATCTGTTGGAACGCCTTCAACGCTAAGAGGAATCTCCAAATTAAATCTCTCGTCATGAACATATTCAGCATGTTCAAGTGCTCCATTAAGTGCCGCCTCAACCATTAGCCTCGTATAAGTAAGCTTGATGCGATTTCCGATGCCATAGGAGCCACCGGTCCATCCGGTATTAACGAGGTAGACCTGAGTTCCATACTCATCAAGTCTGTTACCGAACATCTCTGCGTAGTTTTCCGCACGAAGTGGCATGAACGGTTCACCGAACAAAGTCGAGAAAGTTGGTTGTGGTTCCTTCACCCCGCGCTCCGTTCCAGCGAGTTTGGCCGTAAAACCTGTCACAAAATGATAGAGTGCTGCGTTTCTTGTCAACTTGGAGATTGGTGGCAATACACCGAAGGCATCCGCTGTCAGGAAGAGTACCACCTTAGGAATTCCTCCGCGGCCTGTCGTGCTCGCATTAGGAATGAATTCAATTGGGTATCCAACGCGCGAATTCTCTGTGAGGGTTCTGTCATGATAATTTGGCATTCTTGTATCATCGTCAGTAACAACATTTTCAAGAATCGAGCCAAAATGAATAGCACGATATATTGCCGGCTCCTTGGCTTCTTCAAGGTCTATGCACTTTGCATAACAACCGCCCTCGAAGTTAAAGACTCCATTTTCGGACCAGCCATGCTCATCATCACCTATCAGCACCCTGTTCGGATCAGCCGAAAGTGTAGTTTTGCCCGTGCCAGAAAGTCCGAAGAATACGGCAGTATCGCCAGTCTCAGAATCCATATTTGCGGAGCAATGCATAGGCAGTACATTGTCCTCAACAGGCATGACATAGTTCATAATGGAGAATACAGTCTTTTTGATTTCGCCTGAATATCTCGATCCTGCAATAATTGCAAAATGCGCCTCATAGTCAATCATGATGGCAGCTTCAGAATTAATACCGTATTTTCCTGCATTACATTTGTATCCTGGCGCAACCAGGATGGTATAATCTGCTTCTCCGAATTTCTCCAGTTCTTCAGATGTCGGTCTAATCAAGAGATCGCGTATGAACAGATTTTGCGATGGCAATTCGTTGATTACACGGATTTTCCTTCTGTGTGCAGGATCCGCTCCGGCATATCCATCGAATATGAATACCTCTCTATCATCGAGGAATCTCATCATATCCTTCTTAATTGCATCAAATACAGCTCTGTTAATAGGTCTGTTAACATCACCCCATGCAATCTTATCATGTACCCCATCTGTATCGACGATGTACTTATCATTAGGGGACCTGCCCGTATATTTGCCGGTAGTTACTGCGAGTGCTCCGGTGTCAGTCAGTATTCCCTCTCCATTCTTCAGAGCTTTCTCAATAAGCACAGTAGGGCTCAGATTGCGATAGACTGTGCGTGGAAAAATTTCCAACTCGTCTAGTCCGTAGCTCTCCATATAAGTTTCCTGAATTATTGCTGTTTTCTGATTGTCCCCAACTACCGCCGGATCAATCACGAATAAACTTCTATTTGATGTATTGATCTTTTTCATAATATGTAGGTTGCTAATGTTTAAGTGATATATTATCGGCTAAATTATCACACACACGCGATTGACTTTCAATAATTAATCAAAATTCATAAAAACGAGTCATTATATGGAGTTCTTTCTTTATTTTATTAAGTCTTTTGCTGCAAGGTTTTCTAAGTCACTGCTTAACAACAAAATAGAGTTGACACAGTGTATCAACTCTACGTAATTATTTGGCGGAGGAGAGAGGATTTGAACCTCCGCGGCGGTATTACCACCCTACCGGTATTCGAAGCCGGACCCTTCAGCCACTTGGGTACTCCTCCATATTAGGTCTGTCCCTATGTGCGCATTTTGCGTACTCAAGGTACGGCCTATCGTACGTAAAATTACGAAATGGGCTGACCCCCTTATTATAAACGCTGGCGTCTTCTGCGTCTATACTTTCTCTTGTTATATATGCGCAAGAGAATAATGATCAAGGCGAGCATCAAGATAATCAGAATTGTCGTAATAGCTGCCTTATCCGAGATGTAGAAATTGGATAGTGCCATGCCCTTTCCAACGCTCTCTGCGAGGATGATATTATGCGTTCCTACCTTCTTGCCATTGGCGTATACGGTATATGTTCCTGCCTTGGTTCCCTTGGCAACTGGTGCTTCAAGAGTGTCATGCTTGATTCTTATCTTTACTCTTAGTTTGCTGCCGTGTTTTGGATAAGCGTACACTGTGTCCGCGAGCACAGTCTTAACATGAGTCTTCTTGCCGCCCTTGACCCAAGACTTACCAGTAGCTGCGCCCTTCATGTCTACAATATATCCAGGGAATGCCGCATGTGCATACTTCGCGAGTTTCTTTATGTCGTTATCTCTGCCTTCTTCGGTGTCCTTGAGCAGGATCATCATTGCGTTTAGCTCATGCTTGCTGTATACCATCGCAAGGGTGCAGTCATCGTAATCCCAGAATCCGGTCTTGCCACCACGTACACCTGAATTCTTCCTCTGAGCGAATGGTGTATGATTTCTCATCTTACGTGCTTCATGGAGGTTGGTTTTAGGCATCTTGTACTTCTTGGTGAAAGCAATTTTGGCAACCTTCTCATCTCCCAGAGTATGCTGCATTATCTTCAGGAGATCGCTAGCGGTCGTATAGTGATCCTTGTTCTTCCAGCCAGTTGGATTGGCGAAATGAGTATCATTGCAACCCCACTCCTTAACAGTCTTGTTCATCATATCGACGAAATCATCTATATTGCCGGCAGTTGCCTCGGCCAAAGCAGTTGCCGCATCATTGCCGGACAACAATAATGCGCCATGTAGCAACTGGTCGACAGTCACCTTCTCTCCAGGCTTTAAGAACATGGTTGAACCCTCAAGACTATCGTTAGCTGCTTTCTTGGATATGATTACTTCCTCTTCTGGATCAAGCATATTAGCTGCAATGTATGCGGTAACAAGCTTGGTAATGCTGTATGGAGCATACTTGGTATTTTCATTCTTGCTGTAAACGATTTCATCAAGATCAGTTGAATAGAGAATAGCAGCCTTAGCAGTAAGATTAGGTGCTTTGGCATCGCTATCTCCATATGGTTTCATGGCAGCATGATGACGTACTGCATTGATGCCCAATAGCAATAAAACAACAAGCAGTGCTCCAATCAGCACTGCTGTTAATTTGATTCCATTGGATTTACGTCTTCTTCTGCTCATCTATATTACATATATACTACGTTAATTGCGTCTTTTACTACTTCAATCTCCAGGCGTCCTGTCTCGAAGATTTCTCCGTCAGCAACGAACCGCATGCTGCCGTTGTTAGGCTCAATAACAATCTTCTCTGCCTGATAATACTTGTACAGATTGCCGTCTTCAGGATCGATTTCTAGAATCTGACCCGCCTTGTACTTAGGAACCAACGCTACGAATTTCGCACGGCTAACATTGTTTACTACCAGTACCTCAAGGAGTCCATCGCTGAGGTCTGCTCTAGGGCAGCTCTCGAAACCGCCTCCGCAGAATCCACCGTTTGCTACTGTTGTCAGGAGCAATGGTCCGTTGTGAACTTCCTCACCATCTACTGTAATCTTGAGATTCTCGCCTCTCTTGAGAGCCAGGCACTGTACAACACCAAGAATATATGAGCCAGTACCAGATACTCCTGGCAGTGTCTTGAGATCGTGAGCCTTAATGCACACATTACCATCAAATCCCACGTTGATGCCATTGTCTACGAGGTATGACTTCTTCTTGCCGTTCTCTTCCCAAGTCATGCGAATAAGGTCAATTTTCTTAATAGGTGCATCCAGATGATTGGATAGTTCCTTGAACTTCTCGCCAGCATTGAGATGTCCACCGAGAGCTCTAACAAAATCGTTACCGCTGCCTACCGGAACAACTGCCAATGCAGCATTGTCGTGTCCATACACACCGTTAGCAACTTCCTGAACGGTGCCGTCACCACCGCATGCGAAGATTACTACTTCTCCGTCAGCTTCCTTGGCAATCTGATCTGCGAGAACGGTAGCGTCCTTCTCGCCACGTGTATAATAGATCTTAATATCCCTATCAGGATTGTCCTTCTGCAGCTTCTCGATGCGTGGCACGAGATCCTTGTTGTGTTTTCCCTGTCCAGATGCTGGATTAACGATAAATACATACTTCATGATTTCCTCCCGATATTAGAGATATCCTTCGTTACTATCATATATGATTTTAGGTGTACATCCAAGATAATCTAGCGACACCAATTTGTAATCAATATTGTTATGCAAGCCCTTGATGCCTGCCCCGAATGCTATTGGTCCGTGAAGATGTCCATAGACACATATCTTCGCCTGGTACTCTTCGAGCAAATCGGTTATTTCCGTAGCCTTGCCGTTCACATCGCTTGGTGGATAGTGAAGTGCCACTATTAGATCGGCATTCGGTGCGAGCTCCTTAGCTGCATCGAGGCCAAGTCTCAGCCTCTGCAATTCCCTCTTGTATATCTTCTCGTCGTGCTCGCTGTACTCATCAGAGCCCGGATAAGGCCAACCTCTCGTTGCACATATCACGATGTTCTCATGATGCAGATAATAACAATCGTTCTGCAAGAATATGATGTCATCATAGAGGGAATTCATATAGTGTATCCTGCTCCACCACAGATCATGATTGCCCTTGGAAATCAGTTTGGTTCCAGGCAGCTGATGTAGCCATTCGATATCCGTCAATGCTTCCTCAAGTCTTAATCCCCAAGAGATATCTCCAGGGATTAGAACGACATCGTCATCATCAACCATCTGTAGCCAGGCAGACTTAAGACGCTCGGTATGGTTTTCCCAACCACCGCCGAACATATCCATTGGCTTATTGACGCGCTCATCGAACGCGAGATGTAAATCTGCAATTGCTAATATTCTCATTCTGTCTCTTCTTCGAGCAGCATTACGTCTCTCAGTTTTCTATTAATTGCTCTTGTTCTTGTAGTCTCCAGCTTCTCCAGCTCATCATCTGCCATGCGCAGTCTCTGTCTTGCCTTGGAGAGGCCTTCTTCAAATGTCGCGAATTCCTTCTTCACCTCAGACAGTGTATTCCATACTTCGCTCGACTTCTTCTCGATAGCAAGAGTGTTAAATCCCATCTGCAGTGAGTTCAGCAGCGCCGCCATAGTTGTTGGTCCTGCGATAGTGACCTTGTATTCACGCTGCAATTCCTCAACCATTCCCATGTTAACAGCCTCTGCATACAGGCCCTCGAATGGCAGGAACATGATTCCAAAATCTGTGGTATCTGGTGGTGCAATATACTTGGTCTTGATATCCTTTGCCTCAGCCTTGAGTCTCTGTCTCAATGCTGATTTGCACTTGATAACCATCTCCTTGTCGCCCAGCTCATATGCATCCATCAGTACGCTGTATGCATCGCCAGGAAATTTGGAGTCGATAGGAAGATAAACGATATCTTCGCCATCACCAGGAAGTCTAATTGCAAACTCTACCCTGTTAGTGCTGTCCTTGATTGTAGCAACGTTCTCCTCATACTGATCATGATTGAGGATCTGCTCAAGGATTGCCGCGAGCTGAACTTCACCAAGAATTCCCCTTGTCTTAACATTGGAAAGAATCTTCTTTAGATCTCCAACATTAGATGCGACAGATTGCATCTCACCGAGGCCCTTGTATACTTGCTCCAGCTTGCTGTCGATGGACTGTCTCATAGTGTCCATTTGCGTGTTATTTTCGTTTCTGAGGCGTGCAAAGCTCTCCTCCAATGCCTTGAGTCTATTGTCCTGCTGTTCGCTCATTGTGCGCTGATTAGCGTTCACCATCTCACCGTAAGCAGTGAAGTATGAGTCCAGCTTGGCATTGTTCTGGTCAATCTTGGCTGACTGCTGATCCATGCGTGCCAGAGTGTACTTGCTGCGTGCGAGGGACAGAAGTCCAATAGCCATTGTTGCCAGCAGGAGTATGCCTCCGAGTATTACAATGATAAGTGTTGTCTTATCCATATTGCTCCTTAATTACTTTAGTTTAACTTCTCATCTACAAATTTGAAGATTGCATCTGTATTCTCAAGAACAATCTGTGTGAAGCCGTCCTTGTTGACAAGATATCTTGCCAGATGTCCCTGCTGGAGATCTGCTAAATCGTTTGCAAGGATATAGTCCATGCCGTTCTTGTTGCACAGCGCTGTAGCAACATCGAAGAGCTCGCCCTTCTCAACGTTGTCGAGCAATTTGCAACCAATCAGCAGAGTATTAGGATACCAGAATCTCAGCTTGCCGATAATCTTAGTTGTCAGTGCCAGCTTGACAGTCAGATTCTTCTGATAGCTGCTGATCTTAGTTGAGTTATCTATCTTGCACTTAGGATCTTCCATGATAGCAAGGATATCTTCTGCGCTCTTGATCTTAGGAAGAGCCTTGAATATCTCGTCTGCCATATCCTCGAGCAGGAATGTGAACTCGCCCTTGTAATCACCAACAGCTGCAGCGTGGATAATAGCATCTACATCGTCCGCTCTAGCCTCATTCTCAAGAGCAGCTAGCATATCGTCTGTATTCTCTACATGAACTACACGTAGGTTCTCTCTTGGCTCGAGCTTAACCATGTTATTAAGAATAGCAACTACCTCGTATCCATGACTAGCAAAAGTCTCAGCCAGTGCTACGCTGGTGCCGCCTGTTGACATATTAGTGATTTTCATGACCTCATCGATTCTCTCGTTAGTAGGTCCACCGGTAATTATTATCTTCTTCATTTCACTACCTCTTTAATAACATATCCTGCAAGTTCAAGTCCCATAGCTCCAGGTACGTAGCTCATACTGCCGAGTTCTCCGTCTCTCGGAATTGGTTTCTCCTCGGAGAATACCACTGGCAGCTGCTCAACACCCTCATCTCTTAGTCTCTTTCTGATGACTTTGGCGAGTGGGCATACGCTGGTCTTGGATATATCCGCTACCTTAAAGCATGTTTCGAATTTGCCTGCAGCACCCATTGCCGAAACTATATTCACATTAGCACTCTTAGCGTTCTTGATCAATGCCACCTTGGCATCCACATCATCGATGGCATCTATTATCCAGTCATATTCCGTGATGGACAGATCCTGAACGCCCTTGTCTGCATCGTCTGGCTTGTAGAAATGCGGGATAGCAGTAACATTGCACTCCGGATTGATGTCCTTGATGCGTTCAGCCATCACCTCAGCCTTGTTCCTATCTATTGTGCTAGCAAGAGCAACGAGTTGGCGGTTGAGGTTGCTAGCGGCAACCTCGTCACCGTCGCAGACGGTGACGGTTCCGACGCCGGCACGTGCGATGGCTTCGGCCGCGTAGGAACCCACACCGCCAACGCCAACGACAAGCACCTTGGCCGCTCTTAACTTGGCCATACCGTCTTCGCCTATCATCTGAATTGTTCTTGCATCTCTATCTTTCATATTAATTTAGCTTGCCATTGTCCCATCTGCGCATCTCCGACATCACTTTGAATATATCACCCTGTGCATATCCTCTGCCGTCCAATTTACGTGCCACCTTGGCAATCAGCTTGTCATCTATTTCCTTATCTTCAGCCTCCTTGGCTGCTATCTCAAGAGCCATCTTATACTCGTCAACCTTGGCCTCATAGAGATAATCCTCCAGCGCGAACTTGATAGTCTCCTTGTCCACGCCCTTCTCCTCGAGTTCTCTCATCGCGCGTTTGCTGCCACGATGCTTGGCCGTGTTGTACTCGTAATATCTAACGGCATAAGCATAGTCATCCAGATATCTGAGTCCTATCAGGTCACCTACAGTCTCATCAATCTCTGCCTCGCCGAACTCTTTGTCCTTGAGATGTTGTCTCATCTCAGCCACAGTTCTCATGCGATTAGCAAGATACTGAGCCGCCACCTCCATGGCCGTCTTCTTAGGCTTATTCTCTTTCTTCTTACCCTTATCCGTCAAGTTCTGTAACCTTTACTTCTGCAATCTTCCTTGCACAAAGAGCGGCGAACGCATCAACGGTACCAGGAATAACAACATCCTTTATCTGCCAGACCTCACCCTCGAACTCCACTTCATCTGCCAAAGTGTTAGGTAGGTGTGCGTTAACAATACTAGTTCCAACAGCTTTCACCAGTGCCTCGCGACGAGCCCATATGCGAAAGAACTCATCAGCACCCTTATCATGTACAGCTGACACTTCATCGCTGTGAAACCATCTCTCAGCCAACTTGTTAACATCTGCATTCTTAGAATACTGAATATCCAATCCGCAGTAATGCTGGTCACCGTAGCCGTCAGCAATCAGCACAGCCCAGGTGTTCTCACTGTGAGATATTGAGAAGTCATTAAAGCCTGGAATTGATGGTTTGCCCATCTCTCCTGTCTCAATATCTGCAACCAGATCGGCAGCCGATTCCTTAGAAGCATCTCCAAGGAATCTGTCAATTGCCTTCTCCAGCAGCTGGTGGCTCTCGCCCTCCTCATTTTTGAATTTATTATCAAAATATATATTCATACATTCACATTTTGTGCACTGGCGTCAGACTTAAATGTTTATTTTGCGCAATTAAGTCTGACATGAGTGCACATTTTGAACATTTAAGTCTGACATGAGTGCACATTCTTATTTCTCCAAGAGAGCCTTCTTGGCAATGCTGATAATTTTCTCGTTATTGTGTGGATCGGCGACTTCAATGTCAGGCTCAATACCAACACCGTTGATTCTCTTGCCGCTAGGTCTGAAGAATTCTTCAATGGTTATCTTGAGTGCTGAACCATCTCTAAATCTATTAGTCTTCTGTGTAACGCCCTTGCCGAATGTCTTGCATCCGATCAGTTTGCCACCCTTGTTATCCTTGATCGCGCCGCTGACCATCTCACTGGCACTCGCTGAGTTCTCATCAACGAGCAGAACGTACTTGATGCCGAGGTTGGAGGCATCCGACTTCCTGATTCTTGTCTCCTTCTTGCTGTTCACTTCCTTGAGAATGTCACATTCTGGAAGGAGCATATCAGCAATCTTGTAAGCCTCGTCTGTAGCACCACCGCTGTTCTCTCTCAGATCGATGATAATCTTGTCATAATCATCATTCTTAAGATCCTTAACTGCCATTCTAAAGTCCTTAGCAGTACCGTTCTTGAATCCACTTATTCTGATATATCCAATGTGGTTGTCAGCATCCAGCTCTTCATACTCAACAGACTTGTTGGCGATCTTGGATCTGATGATATCCAAATCAATCGATTTGCCGCCTCGTTCAACGGTCACCTTGACCTCAGTGCCGTTCTCTCCTGTCATCATATCGCTCGCTTTGGTAGAATTATCTACCTGCTCGCCGTCAACTGCAGCAATAATATCGCCAGTCTTGATGCCAGCCTCTTCAGCTGGTGATTCAGTCATAACATCAACAACGATTACCTGTCCATCCTTCTCAGTAATCGTTACTCCGATGCCAACATAGGAAGACGCATACTTCTTAATAAACTGGTTGTATTCTTCAGCTGTGTAATACTCAGCATAAGGGTCATCCAGTCCAGCAACTACCTTCTTCAGCACCTTGTCAGTAATCTTCTCAGGATCGTAGTCTGCGAGAGCCTCTTCATCAATGATTTCGATTATCTCATAATACTTGCCGTAAGCTGCGTTAAGGCCCTTGTAATACCTATTCTCGCCAGGTAGCATCATCCTGCCGCCGACAAGATAGATGGCACCCACAATCAGCAGTGCTCCGCATATTATTCCAACTATAAACGGTCTATATTTTCTCATTCTCACCAATAATATGCTCTACTACGAGCTGCACCCTACTCTGGTCACGCCAGTTATTAATCTCGACTGTAGCTAAGATATCTACAGTTTCATTCTTCTCTGCAATTGCGTGTACTTGCTCAGCGTCATGGAAGACCAAGCAGTCAATCCATCTGCCATCGCCAGTATTAATCTGGAACTTACCGTATTTGTTGTCGTTCTTAAGGTATCTCCAGTTATTCACGACAGCGTCTTTAATCATGAATACCGGTAACTCATTATTCTTACCACATGGTTCGAGCATAGATATAGCTTCAGCCAGCTCCATGTTAATATCGCTATCCTCGATCTTCGCATCATATCTGAACTCAACATCCAGAAGATGTTCATCCTCTGCGAGCATCCTAGCGATATCCTCATTAAGTCCAGTCCTCAGCATCTCAATCTTGGTCTCGCTTACAGTAAATCCGCAAGCCGCCTCATGACCACCGAAGGAGACGAACTCCTCTCTGTACTTGTCCAGCATCTCGAAGAGGTTGACAGTTCCGATGGATCTACCTGTTCCCTTGTAGAATTCGCCATTCTTAGATATTACAACAACCGGACGATTGATAACCTCTCTCACCTTGCCAGCAACGATACCGAGAACGCCTTCATGAGAATCATTAATCTCGAGTATGACAAAATCACCTCTAGTCATTTCTTCCGGCGCTAGCGCGAGTCCCCTCTCGTATGCGTCATCCTGCAGAGACCTTCTGTGCTGGTTGGCTTCGATCAGCAGGTTGCAGTACTTCTCAATATCCTCATCGTTATCTGCGAGGAAGAGCTTAACTCCGAGAGTTGCATCTCCCAGCCTTCCAGCAGCATTAATCTTAGGCGCAATGCCGAATGAGATATCACTGGTCCTTAATGTCTTGTAGTCAAGTCCCGACAAATCAATCAGTCTACGCAGTCCCTTGTTCTTACATCCCAGGTGGATGAATCTAAGGCCGCACTTAACAATGGTACGGTTCTCGCCCAGAAGTGACATGATGTCTGCAATAGTTCCAATAGTAACGAGCTCTAATATCTCGGTCATTATTTCCTTAGGGATTTCCCTTTCTCTGGAAATAGCGAGTGCCAATTTGTAGGCAACACCTACACCGGCGAGCTCTCTGAATGGATAGTTATCTTCAGGTAGCCAAGGGTTGATGATAATTCCCTCAGCTCTTACATCTGAAATATTGTGATGGTCCGTAACGAGTGTTTGAATTCCAAGTGAATGAGCGTATGCCGTCTCTTCCTTGGATACCGATCCGCAGTCAACTGTGACAATGAGCTCGCCACCATCCTCTGCAATGCGATCAATGGATTCCTTGTGAAGTCCATATCCTTCATCAAGTCTTGATGGTATGTAATAGGTAACGTTGTCTGTCAGCGATCCTATCACCTTCATCATCAGCGATGTCGACGTAATTCCGTCTACATCGTAATCGCCATATATTACAATTCTCTTGCCATCATCAATAGCTGAAAGCAACAAATCCACTCCCTCTCTCATGTGAGCGAGCAGGAATGGATCATAAGCAAGACGCGGAGAAGGAGAGAAGAACTCCTCCAGTTCATTCTCCCCTATGCCTCTTGACTTCAGTATTTCTATTATTGCAGATGGCAATTCGTTATACATTCATATGCCTCGATTAGTTTAGTAAATGGACCATGGGCTGATGCTAGCTCCGTCCTTGAATACTGTGAAGTGCAGGTGTGGTCCTGTTGAGTTACCAGTACTACCGATGTATCCGATTAACTGTCCCTTAGTAACATACTGACCATTGCTACAGCCAAATTTGCTCAGGTGTCCATAGAGTGCTGAATAGCCGTTTCCTACGGACAAAGTGATGCAGTTACCGTATCCGCCATACCACGATGCTCTTGTGATGATACCGTTAGAGATAGCGTATACAGGCGAGCCGTATGTTCCGCTATTCAGGCAGATATCCAATCCATCGTGATATTCCTTACCGTGGAACGGACATATACGCCAGCCATACTCTGATGTAATTACCCAGTTGCCATTGGTTGGCCAAGCGAAATTGCTGGTATCGATCTTACCGCCATTCTTGCGGATCAATTCATCCGCATTGGCACCATTTCTGTAAGCCTCCGCAGCGAGCGCAGCGGACTCAGCCTGTAACTGCAGTTCCTTCTGATGCCATTCATCGGCTTCCTTCTGGTACTTCTTCTTGATTTCTTCAGTAGCAACCTTGTTAGCCTCGATTGCGATTTCATCATCCTCAAGTTTGGTCTTGAGCTTCTTGAGTTTCTTGTGCTGCTTCTCCAGACCCTTCAGCATATCCTGGTCACTCTCGAGAATCTTCTGTACCATTCCAATGTTAGAAATAAGATCAGTGATATCTTCAGAGCTGAGGATTACATCTACATAACCTACAGTTCCTGTCTTGTACATTCCTGTAAGTCTTGCTCCGAGGTCATCCTCCTGCTTAGCGATTTCCTCTTTCTTCTTCTTAATATCCTTCTTGGTCTTCTTAATATTAGCCTGAGTTGCTTCGAGCTCTGCCTGCAGTGCTTTCATCTTCTTCTCAGCTGCTTCAAAATTAGCTGTTGCTGCAGCTGCCTTCTTAGCAGCTTCCTTAGCCTCAGCTAATTTGGATGCTGCTGTAGCCGCACCAAACGATACGCTGAACGAAGTAATGCATAGCGCCAATATTAGAAGTGCTGTTATTATTCTGTTGCGTTTCGTGCTATTACGCATGTTTTCTCCTTATTTCTTCAGGAATCTAGCAATGGAGATAAAGCTTCCGATAATACCGATTCCAACTCCAAGTCCTGCAAATGTTGCCAGAATTACCCAGATAAGATCCAGTGCTGGTACCATGGATACCGACAGGATTCTTGCGATATCTGCTCCAATAACATCAATCAGCTTGGTATAAATAACATAAATCAGACCTGTTGAAATAGCTGCTGCGAATATTCCGATGAACATACCCGAGAATACGAATGGTGCTCTTACGAATCTGTTAGTCGCACCCAGATATTTCATAATTCCGATTTCCTTAGCCTTGTTGAATACTGTTAACTTAATAGTATTGGCTACGATTACGATAGATACTACAATCAGGAATACCATGCATATCATGGAACCCACCTCAATGAAGTGTGTTACCTTGGCAAGCTTCTCGATAGTGTCCTGGTAGTAAACAATATCATCAACGCCCTTGATCTGTGGCGCATTAGTTGCTACACTTGCAGCCGCATCTTTATCCTCTACATATACCATGAAGGAATTAGGCAGCGGGTTGTCCTTAAGGTTGTCGAGCAGATAAGCGTTATCTCCCCATCTTTCCTTGAGAGTCTTCATTGCCTCATCCTTGGTAATGTACTCAACCTGAGATACTCCAGGCAGGGCCTCCAGCTTGGTCTGAACCAGCTTGTTATCCTTGTCGTCATTCTTGTCTACCATGTAGACCTGAACAACGTTGTAGTCCTCTTCGATAGTCTGTGTGAACAGATTGACATTAACGAACGCTACGAAGAAGAGTCCGAGGATCAGCATCATTGCTGTCATTGCAGCGATTGTAGTGAAGTACATTCCCTTGTTACGCCACATCTGTGAGAATGACTGTTTAATTGCATATCCGATTCTAGACATCCATTCCCACCTCCTCTAAGTAATTGAAGGCAAGACCTTCCTCGAAATCACTGTTACTGAGGAGAACGCCATTGTCATAGCTGAGATATGAAGGCAAATCTTCTTGCTGTACATATCCGTAGCGACCCTCTTCGTCTCTAACAATCTTACCGTTCTCAATTGCAACAACTCTCTTGTGCATCTTATCTACAATATCCTTGGCATGGGTTACCATGAGGATAGTTGTTCCTCTCGCGTTGACCTTGTTCAGCAGATTCATGATATCCATAGCTGTTACAGGGTCGAGGTTACCAGTAGGCTCATCGCAAATCAGCATTGTAGGCTGGTTGACGATAGCTCTCGCAATGCCGACACGCTGCTGCTCTCCGGCAGATAGCTCATGAGGATATCTGTCTGCTTTGTCAGCAATATCTACAAGATTGAGAACATAAGGAACTCTTTCTCTGATTTCCTTCTTGCTCTTGTGTACTACCTCCATAGCGAAGGCAACATTCTCATAGACAGTCTTCTTCTCGAGCAGTCTAAAGTCTTGGAATACCATTCCAATCTTCTGACGTAGCTGTGGTACTTTCCTTCTCTTGAGGTTAGTAATATCCTGTCCGTCTACTGTAATTGTGCCGCTATCAGCCTCGATCTCCTTAAGAATCAATCTGATGAAAGTAGTCTTGCCGGCACCTGATGGTCCAACCAGGAATACGAAGTCTCCTCTGTTGATGTGAACACTCGCATTGCTGAGTCCTACGTTGCCACCATAGTTCTTAGTTACGTTGTCAAATACTATCATAGCATTTCCTCTCAATATATACTCATACAGTATCTATTATACTACAATATGTTGTAAAAATGCATATTTTAACCAAATATTCACATTAAAAAAGCAGAGTTTTTACACTCTGCTTTTGGTATTAAGTTCGAACGAGTTATACCAGCACCTTACTCAAGAAATCCTGTGTTCTCTTGTGCTGTGGGTTACCGATTACATCTTCAGGCTTGCCCTCTTCAACGATGTATCCACCGTCCATAAAGATAACCTTGTCGGCTACTTCCTTAGCAAATCCCATCTCGTGAGTTACGACTATCATAGTCATGCCCTCTTCTGCGAGTTGCTTCATTACATCGAGTACTTCTCCTACCATTTCAGGGTCGAGAGCTGATGTAGGCTCGTCGAACAGAATTACCTCAGGATCCATTGCCAGTGCTCTAGCGATAGCTACACGCTGCTGCTGTCCACCGGACAGGTTGCGCGGGAATTCATCAGCCTTGTTGGCAAGACCTACTCTCTCAAGCAACTTCATAGCATTCTTCTCAGCCTCTTCCTTGCCAACGCCCTTAACGTTGATAGGTCCGATTGTCAAGTTCTCGAGAACTGACTTGTGTGGGAAGAGGTTAAAGCTCTGGAATACCATTCCCATCTTAGTTCTAATTCTATCCAGATTCTTCTCTGTGATCAGCTCACCATCGATGTATATCTCGCCGGCTGTAGGCTCCTCAAGGTGATTGATGCAACGAATCATTGTTGATTTGCCGGAACCTGAAGGTCCGATAATGCACAGCACCTCTCCCTTGTCCACATTCTGGTCGATACCCTTCAGTACTTCGAGGTCGCCAAAACTCTTCTTAAGTCCTTTTACTTCTATCATTGACATTATGCTGCGGCCTCCTTCTTTGACATCTTTCTCTCATATCCATTAACGATCTTGGACAGAGGAATTGTAAGAATCATATATGCGATTGCTACTCCGATGTATGCAGGGAACGTCTGGAATGAACTAGCGTTCCACAGCTGTCCGTGACGCAGGATCTCAACAACTCCTACATAACCGAGTACCGATGTTTCCTTGATCAGAGTAACGAACTCGTTGCAGAATGCAGGCAAAATAATTCTAATAGCCTGTGGAATGATTACGAGTCTCATCGCCATGCCCTTGCTCATGCCAAGTGATCTTGCAGCCTCCATCTGACCCTTGTCTACTGCCTGAATTCCAGATCTGATTACCTCAGACATGTACGCAGCAGAGTTGCAGCCGCATACGATGATTGCAGGAATAACCAGGTCAGGCCATATGAAAGAAGCGCCAGTTGACTGAATCAGCTGAGGGACACCGTAAGCCATAACCAATGCCTGAACCAGCATAGGTGTGCCTCGAACGATGTCAACATACAACTTAGCAATAGTCTTGAGTACCTTGTTGTTAGTCTGTGTGCATAATGCAAGAAGCAGTCCCAGTGCAGCACCGAGTATAATTGCTATCAAGCTTACCCATATTGTTGTTGGGATTCCCTTACAAGCGATCAAGAATCCCTTTAGATATAAAGCCATTATTTTCTCCTTACAACAGGCAATCGATGCCACTAATAGCATCGATTACCATTAAATCCTTAATTGTTATATTACTCTATTTCGTTCAGATTACTCTTCAACGCTTACCAGCCACTTTGCCTTGCACTTGTCGTACTCGCCGCTATCCTTGAAGTTCTTGAGACCAGCGTTCAGCTTTTCGAGAAGCTCGCTGTTGCCCTTCTTAACTGCGAATGCGTACTCTTCTGTATCTGCAAGAGGCTCGCCTACTACCTTGTAGTCGCCCTGTGCCATAGCCATGTACTTCTCAGCTACGAGTTCCTGAATAATGATACCGTCAACGTTGCCGTTCTTCAGCTGCATGAAGCAGTCAGTCCACTGATTGAGAACTACAGCCTTCTTCAGTCCACCGTTAGCTTCCATGTCGAGGATGTAGCTAGCGCCTGTTGTTCCATTCTGGGAAGTGAGGCTCATGTCTGCAGTTACGTCATCGATGCTAGCAATCTCGCTGTCAGCGTTAACGAGCAGTACCATACCGTCCTGGATGTAAGTTTCACCAAAGTCTACAGCTTCCTGACGCTCACCGTCGAGCTTGTTCATTCCTGCGCAGAGGAGATCAGCCTGATCTGACTGCAGTGCTGGAATCAGTGAATCGAACTCGATGTTAACCCACTCAAGAGTGAGGCCCTGGTCCTCAGCGATCCAGTTCATCATGTCTACGTCGAATCCTACGATTTCGTCTGAACCATCCTCAGTGAATTCGAATGGTGCATAAGTTGCTTCTGTTACGCACTTGAGAGGTGCGGACTCTTCTGCTGTATCACTGCCGCCGCAGGATGCCATGAACATTGCCATTGATCCGATCATTGCTACGATCAGTAACATTACTAATGATTTCTTCTTCATTGTTGTTCTCCTTATTAATTCCCGAATGTGATAAGCAATCGGAACAGTTAAACATGTGCAAATTGCCTATCTGATTTATACAAGCATTATGATAAACCCATTTATGTGCTTTTGCAATAGTTTTTTTGAATATTTTTTAATTATTATGAATATTTATGCAGCGATAAGTCTATCTCGTCGTCTCTCCGATATATTCAATTTGCTTCAGAACAGACACCTTTGATGTGCCCCCAGCGGATATTCTTGTCTCAACACACGCTCTAAGGTCAATGTATATATATACATCCTCGCCAATTAAATCGCTGAAGCTCCTGTATTTATCCAGCGGCAACGTCTCTAAGATGCAATTATTGACAATACATTCAGCAACAGCCCGACCCGATAACTTGTAAGCATCTCTGAAAGGCAGGCCCTTGAGTGTAGTAACCAAGCTGCTTAGCCTCGAACGCTCTGTCTGTATCGTAGGTTGTTCCTGCCAGCGCACAGCTACCGATTGGACAGACCTTCATTCTACCAATACAATCATTCAATCTACCAACATCTCTTGAGAACATCATTGCATATGCCATAATCTGGTGGCTGAACAGTATTGGTTGCGCATGCTGCAGATGAGTATGCTAATACGATTTTCTTAATACCTTTCTTTTCCACGATTCTCTCCTTATTGATTGTGTTTCTTTATTATGTGTGCTTTAAATCGCACTTTGCATTTTTATACGACTTTTATTATATTTATACAGAGCTATTCGTCAACCTCAAATAGGCAATTTTTCAAGCTTTTTTAATAACACAACCGGTTGATCGGTTTTATCAGCGGCTACAGTATTATTGGTTTTTTGCGACAACTGAGGTATACTAAATACTCAGAGAGGTATATATATGAACTATAAAGAAGAAGCACTAGTAAAACATGCTGAATGGAAAGGCAAATTGGAAATAATCGCTACACCTCCCCTGGAGAATACTGTAGATCTTTCCATCGCCTATACTCCGGGTGTTGCTGCACCTTGTCTTGAAATTCAAGAAGATATCAGCAAGAGTTATAATTATACGCTAAGGCACAATCTCTGCGCCGTAATAACCGATGGTTCCGCAGTACTTGGACTCGGCAATATAGGTCCTGAAGCCGGCATGCCGGTTATGGAAGGCAAATGCGCCCTATTTAAGAAATTCGGCAATGTCGATGCTTTTCCTATCTGCGTTAAGACTCAGGATGTTGATGAATTTGTTGAGACAGTTTATAACATTTCAGGTTCCTTCGGTGGAATTAACCTGGAAGACATTTCGGCACCTCGTTGCTTTGAAATAGAACGCAAGCTCAAGGAAAAATGTGATATTCCAATCTTCCACGATGACCAGCATGGTACCGCTGTAGTAATGCTTGCCGGACTTATCAACGCACTCAAGATAGTGGGCAAACAAGCCGCGTCGGTTAAACTGGTTATGTCCGGTGCCGGTGCTGCCGGTACAGCTGTTACCAAATTACTGCTCAGCTATGGATTTAAGAATATAATTGTATGCGACCGCAAGGGAGCAATATGCAAAGGAAGAAATGATCTTAACTCCTCCAAGTCCGAGTTGGCAGAGATTACCAATCCTGATAATCTATCCGGTTCACTGACTGAGGTTTTAGTTGCGGCCGATATCTTCATCGGAACTTCGGCACCAGGCCTTGTAACTCCGGATATGGTCAGAACAATGAATGACAATCCTATCATCTTCGCTTGTGCCAACCCTGTACCGGAAATTCTTCCGGAGCTGGCATACGAAGGCGGAGCTAAGATAGTTGCAACCGGCTGCAGTGATTATCCTAACCAGATAAACAATCTGCTCGTATTCCCTGGAGTTTTCCGTGGAGTATTCGATGCCTGCGCAACAGAAATAAATGAAGAAATGAAGATGAGTGCTGCTCTAGCACTCTCCTCACTGATTACAGATGATGAATTGTCCCAGGGCATCATTATCCCATCTGCACTAGATCACAGTGTAGCAACAACTGTTGCCAAGGCTGTAGCTGATGCAGCCATAAGAACAGGAGTGACAAGATTATGAAATACAGAACAGAGCATGACACCATGGGCGAGATATCGGTGCCTGCAGATAAATACTGGGGAGCACAGACCGAGCGTTCATATCAGAACTTTCCTATAGGTCAGGGACTTGAATCCATGCCTGTAGAAATAATAAGAGCTTTTGCTGTTCTCAAGTCAGCCTGTGCTAAGGCAAACGCATCATTCAAGCCAGAAAAAATGACTGCAGACAAGGCTGACATCATCAGCAAGGTTGCTGACGAAATCTGCTCCGGCTCGCTCGATGGCAACTTCCCTCTTGTCGTATGGCAGACAGGTTCCGGTACACAGAGCAATATGAACATTAACGAAGTAATCGCTCACAGAGGAAATGAAATCGCCGGAACCACTTTGCTTCATCCCAACGATGATGTGAATATGTCTCAATCATCCAATGATACATTCCCAACAGCAATGAACATTGCTGCGGTTATTGCAATAGAGGACAATCTCCTCCCTGCAATCGCTGCATTGTGTGCAACCATGCAACGTCTGATGGAAGAAAACGAAGGCATAATAAAGTGTGGCCGCACCCATCTTCAGGATGCGACTCCTATCAGCCTGTCTCAGGAGATCTCCGGATGGAAATACAGTCTTGAACTCGACGCCGAGAATATCAGAAAGGCCCTCGAACCTATGCGAGCTCTCGCAATCGGCGGTACCGCAGTTGGCACCGGTCTTAACGCTCCTTCAGGTTTTGATGAAGCAGTAGCACAGCTCATCAGTACCAATACCGGTCATGAATTCATATCATGTCCAAACAAGTTCCACGCGCTGTCATCCAAGAGCGAATTTGTCTATGCACACGGTGCAATCAAGGCACTAGCTGCAGACCTTATGAAGATCGCCAATGATATCAGATGGATGGCTTCCGGTCCGCGCAATGGACTCGGTGAAATCACCATTCCTGCTAATGAACCTGGCTCTTCCATAATGCCGGGCAAAGTCAATCCTACTCAATGCGAACAACTTACCATGGTTGCCGCACAAGTACTAGGCAATGACGCCACTATAGGATTCGGCGCGTCGCAAGGAAACTTCGAGCTCAACGTATTCATGCCTGTAATTGCCTACAACTTCCTTCAGTCTGTAAGACTGTTATCTGAATCAATCACATCATTCAACGAAAGATGTGTTTCAGGCATCACAGCAAATGCTGAAGTAATGAAGCAGAACCTTGATCGCTCGCTGATGCTGGTAACAGCGCTCAGCCCTCACATCGGATATGAGAATGCCACTAGCATCGCTAAGTATGCAAACGAACACAGCGCGACGCTGAGAGACGCAGCCTTAGAACTGGGGCTTGTCAGCGAAGACGATTTTGACAGGATAGTCGACCCATCCAAGATGATATAAAACAAGCCCCGAAATTGGAAAGCTGTTTACCAATCTCGGGGCGTTTCTTTGTTATAATGCTCGGACTTTTTCTACTGCGGTTACGATGTCCTTGGATGTGAGGCCGTACTTCTCAAGCAGTTCTGCAGGCTTACCGGACTCGCCGAATGTATCCTGGATACCGATGAATGCCATTGGAACTGGGCAGTTCTGAGTTACGACTTCTGCAACTGCAGCACCAAGTCCACCAATTACTGAATGTTCTTCAGCAGTAACGATTGCTCCGCAATCCTTAGCAGCCTCGATAATGATGTCCTTATCGATTGGCTTGATAGTGTGCATATCGATTACTCTTGCGTCGATGCCTTCGCCAATGAGATCCATTGCTGCCTCGAGAGCTGTTGAAACCATCAGACCTGTAGCGATGATAGCAATATCTGTGCCCTTTCTAACAACACGGCCCTTGCCGAGCTCGAGACAATCTGCAGCCTTCATATCGTATACTTCAGGCATTCCTGATCTTGACAGTCTAGCGTATACAGGTCCATTCATTTCAAATGCCTGTCTCAGGAGCTCCTTGGCACTGTTAGCATCAGCTGGGTTGATAACAGTCATGCAAGGAATAGCTCTCATAATAGCAAGATCTTCAACAGTCTGGTGTGTAGCACCATCCTCGCCTACTGTGAGGCCTGCGTGTGTAGCGCATACCTTAACGTTAGCTTTAGTATGAGCAATGGAGTTACGGATAATTTCAAATCCTCTTCCGGATGCGAACATTGTGAATGAGCTAGCTGCTACAACGTGGCCGGAGTGTGCAATGCCTGCAGCTTCAGCCAGCATGTCCTGCTCAGAGATACCGCACTCGACAAATCTCTCAGGATAAGCCTTCTCAAATCCATCAGTCTTGTTAGAGCCTGAAAGATCGGCGTTCATAACGATGAGGTCTTTTCTCTTAGCACCGTATTCTACGAGGAACTCACCGTATGCTTCTCTTGTTGCTTTATCATTTCCCATTACTCTTCACCTCCCAGTTCTTCGATAGCCTGAGCGAGCTGCTCATCATTAGGTGCTTTGCCATGCCATCCGGCAACATCCTCCATGAAGGAAACGCCGTGGCCCTTGTAAGTCTTGGCAACGATTACTGTTGGCTGTCCAACAGTCTTCTTAGCCTCTTCGAATGCATCGAGTAATGACTGCATGTCGTGTCCGTCGCACATGATTGCCTTCCAACCGAATGCTTCGAACTTCTTATCTATAGGAGATACCATCTTAACGTCATCTACTTTGCCGTCAATCTGGAGATTGTTCCAGTCAACGATTGCGATGAGATTATCGAGCTTGTACTTAGCGGCTGTCATTGCAGCTTCCCAGATAATTCCTTCCTGGAGCTCTCCGTCGCCAGTAACGACATATACCTTCTCCTTCTTGCCATCGATACGGCCTGCATTAGCCATACCAACTGCTGCTGCAAATCCCTGTCCCAGTGATCCAGTTGACATCTCGACTCCTGGGCATACGTGCATATTAGGATGTCCCTGAAGACGACTGCCTAAGTGACGGAATGTCAGCATCTCTTCTGGCTCGAAATATCCTCTCTCTGCAAGTGTTGCATAGAGAGCTGGGCAAGCATGGCCCTTGGACAGAACGAATCTGTCGCGTCCTTCCATCTTAGGATTGGTTGGATCTACGTTCATCTCATTGAAATAAAGCGCAACGAGAATATCTGTTACAGACAGAGATCCGCCTGGATGTCCAGATGCTGCAGAGTGAATACCCTTCAGAGCATTAATTCTGACTCTGCGAGCGATTTCGTTAAGTTCAGTTACAGTTTTCAAAATAGTACCTCCATAAAACTATAAACAATATTAATTGAGTTTTCTCAAACTCTTATTAGCCAATATTGAGGAAGATTCCTGCCATCAGGAAGTATGTTCCCAGCGATATCATATCTGTTATTGATGCCATCATAGGTCCCGCCATCAGAGCTGGGTCGATACCTATCTTCTTAGCCAGCATAGGCAGCATTGATCCGATGAGTTTCGCAATTACAACGACCAAAACCATGGAGCAGCAAACTGTCATTGCTACCATTGGTGGCTCGTGGTCTAGGAACACGATTCGTCCGTAGTTCAGTACGCTGAGAACCACGCCTACGATAACGCTGACGCGAATCTCTTTCCACATTACTTTGATCGCATCATCGAGTTCCAAATCGCCAGTTGCCATTCCACGAATAACCAGTGTTGATGACTGCGAGCCTGAGTTACCGCCAGTACCCATCAGCATAGGCATGTATGTTACCAAGCTAATGCAAGCAGATAATGCATTCTCAAAGCTCGAGATAATTCCGCCAGTAACGAAATATGAACACATCAAGAGGAAGAGCCAAGGTAGTCTTGCCTTAACGTGCGAGAATACTGACATATCCAGGTAGGTCTTGTCATCGTTAGAAATGACACCACCCATACGCTCGATATCCTCGGAAGTCTCCTCTTCGATGACGTCCAAGATATCGTCGACTGTTACAATTCCGACCAGTCTCTGCTCATTGTCTACGACAGGAATTGCCAGATATCCATAACGGTTAAACAGGTCCATTACTTCCTCCTGGTCCTCGTCAACATGAACGCACAGAGGATCGTCGTGCATGATGTCTCCAACTGTCAGTGAATCATCAGATATTACAAGCGCACGGAGTGATACTACTCCGGTCAACTTGCGACCACGGTCGATAACGTAGCATGTATAGATTGTCTCGGAGTCGAGACCTACTTCCTTGATGTGGTCGAGTGCTTCTCTAACCGTCTGACTCTTGCTGAGGTTGATGTAATCCGGTGTCATCAGTGAACCGGCACTATCTTCCTTGTACTTGAGGAAGGTGTTAATCATCTTACGCTCATTCTTAGGAGTCTTGGAAAGGATCTTATCGACCACGTTCGCGGGCAGTTCCTCCAACACGTCGATCATATCGTCGAAGTCGAGTTCGTCTAAGATGAATTCGATTTCGGGATCGGTAATAATATTGATGATGTCTACTTGGTCATCAACATCGAGGTACGAGAAAACTTCAACGCTGACGTCTTTAGGCAGTGTGCGGAAGATTACAACTAGTTTCTGTAAGTCGTACTCACGCCTGATATCGACGAGCATTTCGGAAATCTCTACTTCATCGTGTTTAAGAAGCTCATCCCTTACTTGGAAATATTTCTTGTCTTCGAGCAACTCGAGAATTTTCTCTAGGGATTCATCATAAGCCTGATCCATCTCGAGAGCAGTATTTAGGTTTTCCATGGGTCTCTCCTCCTTTCCTTAATTAATATTTATTAATATAGTAACGGCGTCGTTCTGCTAATCTAACATTTTTATTATTTCCGCCTCTGTAATTACCTCGACGCCGAGCTCTTTTGCCATCTTGTTCTTGCTAGAGCCACTATTTGGATTGTTGGTAATCAGATAGTTTGTTTTAGCAGATACCTGTGACGCTGCCTTGCCGCCCTCCATCTCGATAGCCGACTTGAGGTCTTTACGGCTGGCGAAGAACTCGAGATCGCCGGTTACTACGAATGTGAGGCCATCGAGTTTGTTGCCTGCCAGTTCGAAGGACTCGTCCATATCGAGTTCATTTATGATCTCGTGAACGATTTTTCTCTTGTCAGGATTACCGAAGAACGAAGTGTAATCTCTTGTCATGACGCTGCCAATTCCATCGATTGAGAGGAGCTCTTCCGCTGTCAGCTTCATGATAGTATCCCAGCTGTTACGACACTCACGAGCAATATATCTAGCCGTATTTACACCGATTCCCGGGATGCCGAGTCCATATAGTAGATGCTCTGGCGAAGTCTTTCTTGCTCTGTTAATAGCAGCTACCAGATTGTTGAACGACTTCTCGCCAAATCCTTCCATAGCCACTATCTCGTCCTTGAAGTTCTCAATTTTGAAGATGTCAGGCAGATCCTTGATGATGCCTGCTCCGATGAGCTTCAGGATGCCAGCCTCTGAGAGACCTTCGATATTAAGCGCATCTCTCGATACGAATAAATCAATTTTCTTAACGTGCTTGGCGATGCAGTCCGGGTTAAGACAATGCAGAGTCTTAGTTCCATCCTCATCGCGGATCTCTGTTGGTCCACCGCACACCGGGCACTTATCCGGAATTACGAGATTACCCGATTTGGTATTGTTATGCGATACCTGTGGGATAATCATGTTAGCTTTGTAGACAACAACCTTGTCGCCAATACCCAGCTGCAGATCTTCTACAATATTAATGTTGTGCACTGATGCTCTGGATACGGTTGTTCCTTCGAGCTCCACCGGGTCGAAGATTGCAACCGGATTGAGCAGCCCTGTACGGCTAGGGCTCCACTCTATCTCTCTAAGAGTAGTTTCTGCGTTCTGGTCTCTCCACTTGAACGCAATTGCATTCTTAGGATACTTGGCAGTTGCACCAAGCGATGCTCCATAAACAGTATCCTCAAGTGTCAGTACCATGCCATCAACCGGCACGTCATACACGAGAACCTCTTCACTGAAGAAATCCAACGCATCGAAGAGTGTATCCGGATTAACCTTGATATACTTAACAACTTCGAATCCCTGCTCCTCCATCCACTTCATCTCGTACTCGAGACTTCCGTGAAGGTCTGCGCCTTCAGCACTAACCAATGTGAATGGAACAATGGATACGCTACGTGATCTTGTTACGTTAGGATCTAGCTGTCTAATACTACCTGAGCAGAGGTTACGAGGGTTCTTGTACTTAGCATCCGCATCGTCTATTTCCTCGTTAATGCGTTCAAAGTCTGAGTACTTAATAACCGCTTCTCCACGGATAATGCACTTACCCTTGAACGGTATCTCATTAGGAACATTCTTACAGACCTTGGCATTCTCTGTAATAAGTTCTCCCTGAACTCCGTTACCACGTGTAACTGCCCGCTGGAGCTTGCCTCCTTCATATGTAAGAACGACTGTAATACCGTCGAGCTTCCATGACAGCAACGCCTCATGATCACCCAGCCACGCTTTGAGTTCATCACGGTCCTTGGTCTTGTTCATTGAGAGCATTTTCTTCTCATGTGTTACCTTGGGAAGTCCAGATGTTGTCTCAATACCAACGTTCTGTGATGGCGAATCCTCGCTAACGTAGCCAGTCTCTTCCTCGAGGGCGAGCAGCTCATCATAAGCCGCATCGTACTCGTAGTTGGTCATGATTTCGCTAGCATCATCATAGTAAGCGCGAGATGCCTCATTCAAGAGGTTGATTAGCTCATCTATTCTTGCAATTTTCTGTTCCTTGGTCATAGCCATTCTAATTTACCTTTTTCATCTTAACGAATCCCTTGCCGAGTTTCTTCTGTCCAACCGAGTCGAAGATAACTGTCATGGTCTTCGCATCCTGTTCTATGAGCATTCCCTGTCCGAACTTAGGATGCTCCAGGGTATCTCCTATTTCGAAATCATCGACTACCTGTTGCTTGGTCTCCATGGTTGAACGAGCCAGGCTATCGCCATAGTTGCTGTGTGTTTGTTTGGCTGCGAATGGTTTGAATATCTCATCGCTGGAATAACCATCAAAGCTGCCATTAGTGCCGCCACCGAAGAATCTCTCGCCGAGTATGCCACCTTCTCCGAATGTGCCACCGCTCTTCTCCCTGCGGACCTTGACAGTATCGTCTCCATCGAGATACTTCTTGTCCATCTCATCCAGGAATATGGATTCATTCTGGAAATCGGTCTTGCCGTAGAGAGTTCTCATCTCTGCTCCCGTTAGGTAGAGCTTAGTCATCGCTCTTGTGATGCCTACATAGCAGAGTCTTCTCTCCTCTTCCATCTTGTCTGTGCTCTCGAAAGCCATAGCTCCCGGGAACACCGTTGTCTCCATGCCAGGGATGAATACTATCGGGAATTCGAGCCCCTTAGCTGAGTGCAGCGTCATTAAGACTACCGCATCCTCATCAGCGTTATGATTATCTATATCCGACATCAGGGTAATGCGCTCGAGGAAAGTGCTAAGAGCTGTTGGCTCGCTGGTGCCGGCTGCGCCGCCGAGGATCGCATCGCGCTCCTCGCGGATTTCCGCCAGGAAATCCTCCAGCGAGCCGTCATCGATACCTTTCTCGAATTCGCCGATGACGGATTTGAATTCCATAATATTCTCGATACGGCCATCTGCTTCGATAGTATCCGCCGCCTCTAGTGCAGCCAGATAGCCGGACCTTCTTAAGATATTGTCATATATTGCAGAGATTGTTAGGTTCTCTTCTTCGGCACGGATGTCCTGAATCATCTGAACCAGTTCTACAATTGCATCTCTAGACTTGTTACCAAGAGTCGCCTGCAGTTCTGCCTGACACAGGGCTTCATACACGCTCATCTTGTACGTTCTCGCATATACCTCGATGCCTGCCAGAGTCTTAGCACCAATGCCTCTCTTAGGTTCATTGATAATCCTCAGCATCGAGACATCATCGTCAGGATTCTCGATTAGCCTCAGATAAGCCATTACATCCTTGATTTCTTTTCTGTCGTAGAACCTGAGACCTGCCAGCACTCTGTAAGGAATACCGCGAAAACTAAACTTTTCTTCGAAAGGTCTAGACTGAGCATTCTTGCGGTACAGAATAGCCATATCGCTATACTTGTAACCCATATCGTGCCATCTCTCTATCTCATTGCCGATATACCAGGCTTCCTGTTTCTCATTCTCAAGACGCTTGTATGTAATCTTCTCGCCGTCCTGGTGATCCGTCCACAGCGTCTTGGACTTACGTCCCTTGTTGTTCTTAATAACAGAATTCGCCAGATTAAGTATATTAGCATCAGATCTGTAATTCTGTTCCAGTCTGATGGTATAAACATTCTTGAAGTCGTGTTCAAAGTCCAGGATGTTCCTGATGTCCGCACCCCTCCACTCATATATGCATTGGTCGTCATCTCCGACAACGCAGAGGTTGCCGTGACGCTCAGCCAGCATTCTAATGAGTTTGTACTGCAGATAGTTGGTATCCTGATACTCATCTACCATGATGTACTTGAATCTATCCGCATAATAATTGCGAGCCTCGGTAGATCTCTCCAGTAGCTTAACCCCATTCCAGAGAAGATCATCAAAATCCATGGCATTGTTAGCCATGAGCAATTCCTGGTAACGCGCATACGCTCTCTTGAGCGCAGGGTCTACCATCTTATCAGGCTCAACCTCAGTTTCCTTGGCTTTGGAAATAGCAGCGATAGCTGCAGCGACCGGATACTGTTTCTCGTCTACCTCGAGTTCCTTGTAAACCTTCTTAACAATGGATTTCTTATCCGTCTCGTCATATACAGTGAAGCCTTGCTTGTAACCGATCTTATCCGCAGAGTAGCGAAGCATTCTAAGACACAGCGCATGGAATGTCATTATCCACATTCCCTGTGTGTTGTCTACCAGCTTCTGAACACGCTCTCTCATCTCATTTGCAGCCTTGTTGGTAAATGTAACCGCCAGGATATTATGCGGATCAACGCCCATATCTACAAGGTGCGCCATACGATGAGTCATCGTCGCTGTCTTACCCGATCCTGCTCCTGCAAGGATGAGCACAGGACCCTCCGTGTGCATGACAGCCTTATTCTGTTCACTGTTCAAATTTATATAAGCCATAGATGGTGTTATTGTATCATAAAAATAAGAGTCGGTGTTCAATAACCGACTCTTATTCTTAATTATTTTCAATACTACTTCTTAGTTGTAATGTACTTCTTAGCTGACCATGCACCGTATACAGGCTTGCCATCAACATTCTTGTAACATCTGATTCTTACATAGTATTTCTTCTTAGCTTTGAGCTTGGTAATCTTCTTAGATGTTGTTGTCTTCTTAGTAATCTTAACTGTCTTGTTGCCACTCTTGAAGCTTGAGCTGGTGCTGTACTGAATCTGGTATCCGTCCAGATTGCTTGTCTTCTTTGCCCACTTTACAGTGAACGCCTTCTTCGCAGCAGTTAACTTACTAATCTTAGTAGTAGTTACAGTAGCAAGCATCAGATTATCCGGATTATCCGAAGCATCCTCATTAGGCATCTCACCATTATAGTAGGAATCCTCAGTCATCAGCCATGCCATATTGACCTCTAGATAATGGCACTGTGCCAGGATATCCAAGTTGCCGGTCTGAATAATAGTTCCAAGAATCTGAGTGTCAGAATTATAATCTACAGCAAGAATCGTAAGTATAGGCTTGATCAGCATCCTAAGTGCCAGCTTGGCATCATCTTTCTGCGATCCGGTAAGCACCTTGCTGAATAATGCATTATACAATGTATCCGCAATACCCTCATACTGCTTATCTGTAAGATTCGGATTATTGCCCTTCTTAACAGAACCAAGAGCGGCTATAAGAGTCTCGTCACCAAGCAGTGTAGACAAAGTACTAAGATTAGTTATAGAACCCTTCAGTTCACTCAATTGATTGTCTGTCATGCTTCTGACGAGTCTAACCGCCGCAACAAATCCATCCTGAACCCCTGTGCTCGCATATGCTGAACGCGTAGGAATCGCAACCTGTAATCTCTTAAGCAACTCATTCCACAGCTGTGTAGGTGTTGCAGAACTTCCAACATCATTGCTATACATAGGTTTGTCGGAAAAATATAACAACATAGCACTTGACAGCAATTTAGAAGAACTACTAAAGTCCAAGCTTGAATCCAAACTAAACTTGGCCCATTTCAATTTGTTCGGTGAAGCGAACGAGGAAGAATTGCTTGAAAACTCCTTGAGTTTAGCAATCATGGCAGCCTCATCCTTAGGTCCAAGCGCCTTGTCCTGAACTCCATGACTGCCAAATCCCATATATTCAGGCAGTACCAGAGTTATTCCGTCGTAAGTGTTCTTAACCAAATGAATATTCTTGCAACCTGCATCGGCAGGTAATGCAGCCATAGGAGCATCAAAGCAGTATGCATACACATTGGACTTACCATATTTATCAGTTAAATTGTGGGCTGCAAGATTTGCAACAGCACCACCTCTACTGTATCCGGTTATCCAAATTATTGCATTCTTTTCTGTTCCGATCTGTTTGTTAACGAATTGTTCTACCTTCTTGGAAGGAGCCTCAAAGCCCTCAGCATTGCCTTTACTTCCTGCTTTGAAATTCTGAACCCACTCATTTTCATATCCTGCACCCCTTATGATAACAGGCACCAGAACTTTTCCGTTCGCCAAATTCTTCTTAGCAATGGCAACGCCAATACTTTCTTCAGAGCTGCTACCATAATCTTGAGATGCGAAATCAGAACAGCCAAGATCGGCCAACGCAGCTTTAATATTTCCGTCGCTTTTGCAGCATCCTGCCATAGCAAGTGCCATAGATGCAGTTGCCAGATGGCTGTTATACTCAGATGAATCCACGCTGAAATAGCTCTCCAGGAAATAATATGTCAGCTCACCATTCCTACTATTATCCCAACTGCTCATATACTTGGCTTTGTGAGCATACTCGTTTCCGCTCGCATCCGCCGCAAACGACAGGGATGTCATAGCCATTACCATGATTAAGAGAATTGCAAGCACTCTACTTCTTCTACGCATTCTCATACCAACCTCCTTGCATTTAGCTGTCTAATAATCTGTAAGTTAGTATACCATATAATTGTGACAAACAAAAGAAACGGTCGCCGTAGCGACCGTTCCATATAACTAATATTTCGAGTTATCTAATCTACAGATTAAACAAGACCCTGAGCCATCATAGCTGCAGCAACTCTCTCGAATCCAGCGATGTTAGCACCCTGAACAAGAGCGTTCTTGTTGCCGAAGTACTTAGCGCCAGCCTCTGAGCACTGCTTATAGATGTTCTTCATGATGTTATGCAGCTGTGCATAAACATCCTCGTGCTGGAATACAGTGTGTCCACTGTTCTGTCCCATCTCGATGCATGAGCAAGCAACGCCACCAGCGTTAGCTGCCTTAGCAGGTCCAACTGCAATGCACTTCTCCATGAGGAACTGAAGAGCATCGTTAGTTGTAGGCATGTTAGCTCCTTCACAGTAGAACTTGCATCCGCCATCAACGATAGCCTGAGCGTGCTCCATGTGAACGTCATTCTGCATAGCGCAAGGGATGAACAGGTCAACCTTGATGCCAGCATCCTGCTGTACAGTCCAAGGCTTCTTTCCTGGGAAGAACTTAGCGTTAGGGAATTTCTCTGCGTATGGAGCGCAGATGTTCTTTCCGGATCCTCTGAGCTCGAGGAGGTAAGCAACCTTCTCATCAGTGCTGATTCCGTCTGGATCGTAGATGTATCCGTCTGGTCCAGAAATAGTTACGCACTTAGCGCCGAGTCTCTGGAGCTGCCAAGCAGTACCCCAAGATACGTTACCGAATCCGGAGATTCCAACAACCTTATCCTTGATCTCTTCGCCGTTAGCCTTGAGCATTTCCTCAGCATACCATACGATACCGAATCCAGTAGCTTCTGTTCTTCCGAGCAGTCCGCCGTAAGGGATGTGCTTTCCAGTGAGAACTCCACCGTCGAATCTGTCAGTGATTCTCTTGTACTGTCCGAACAGGTATCCGATTTCTCTAGCGCCAACACCGAGGTCACCAGCAGGAACGTCTGTGTCTGGTCCGATGTGTCTGTAGAGCTCAGTCATGAATGCCTGGCAGAATCTCATTACTTCTGCATCGCTCTTTCCGTTAGGATCGAAGTCAGAACCGCCCTTGCCGCCGCCGATAGGGAGACCAGTCAGGGAGTTCTTGAAGATCTGCTCGAATCCGAGGAACTTAATGATTCCTGGATATACGTTAGGTGCGAATCTCAGACCACCCTTGTAAGGTCCGATTGCACTGTTGAACTGATATCTGTAACCCTTGTTAACCTGAACTTTGCCGTTGTCGTCAACCCAAACTACTCTGAAAGTAACTCCTCTTTCAGGCTCTACGAGTCTCTCGAGCAGAGCGCACTCCTCATACTGAGGGTTAGCGTCCATTACAGGTGCGAGAGAAGTCAGTACTTCTTCTACAGTCTGGTGGAACTCAACTTCGCCAGGATTGTTCTTCTTGCAGAGTTCGATAACTCTTTCTACATAATTTGCCATAGGTATCACTCTCCTTATGTAATTACATTAAGTATAGTTTCTGGTGCACATGCACCTACAAATTAATAATACCACCATAGAAATTTAAGTCAATAAATAACCACGCAGAATAAGTATTCTACGTGGTTTTTATTAATGCATGCCAATTATTTATCTAGTCTTGACAGATTTCTTTCCTGACCATGCAGAATAGTAGTCTACTCCGTCTACTGTTTTGTATGATCTCACCTGCACAGAATACTTCTTTTTACGCTTCAACTTGCTAATTTTCTTGCTAACCGAGCTAGTCCTAATAATCTTGTTACCGTACTTTATCTCATAGCCCTTAACGCCATAAACCTTATTAATCTTGACTGTAATGCTACCCTTGCCGGCACTCAGCTTGCTAATGCCAGTGTCCAAAGCAGTAACAATACCTGAATCAACACATTTACTACTAGCTACCGGATGATTCTTAATATAGTCGTGCACATGATAATACTTATCATGGCCAACAAAGTCATTCTTACCCTGAAGAAAATACTTATCCCCGCTGCCTTGAGAATCCCAAGTGGCATCTCCGTAGTAGTACTGGTCTCCCACCTTAATAAGATTCCATGCATGTCCTGCATCTACCCTAGTACTGCCATCATCTGCAGCTACCATCCTGCAGTCAATACCACATGTCAGCAGCATCCTATACAGCAACAAAGAATACCCCTGGCATACCGCTTTACCCTTGCACATAGCCTTCCACGCAGTATGAGCCGTTAAATCCCCATTCCTCAATCCATCATGATCATATACAACATTACCAGCCACGTAGTCATAAATAGCCTTAACGACTTCATAGTCATCCTTAGTTCCTAAATCCAACGAACCAAGAACTCCATCTATCTTCTCACCAACTTCAGTCTCTTGCTTAGCGCTAGTGTAGTAAACAAAATGCACATCGAAGTAGTAAATATAATTATTATCTGATCCGTTGTAATCCGTCGCAGCAAAGTCATACTTCGCATACTGCCATCTCAGATACTCGCCCTCGGTTGGTACGCCTGTATGCTTCAATGCCTTCTCCATACTCGCCTTTAGCAATGCAGTAGCATTCTCTGTAATAGCATTAGACCTCTTCTTGAAGTCGTACCTGAACTTAGCATCGGTCCTCTTCTTCATCGCCGCACGCATCACCTCGCCGCACGACGCAGCATCACTCGCCAGCGGATACTTCTTACTACTCGGTGCCGAGGAACTGCCACCTCCAACAGCAGGCATCCTACCCAGCTCATCCTCATATACCGGATTGACTACCGTTCCACTCAACACAACAGAAGTATCTGCCCAACACGGAATAGGCATTACCATGCACACAACTATTAATAACGCTACAATACGTCTTCTCATTACATCTCCTTGAGCATATCAATTGTCTTCAGAACCCACAGCTCAGCATACTTCAGTCTATAACCCTTGAATCCTGCTGCCACCAAAATATCATGAACCTGCGATGATGTAACATTCAAATTGAGTATCTTCCCAAAAGACACTCCAGCATCTGCAATCTCACGAACATAGTCACAATACGTGCCACTAGCTCCCCAGGTAGTCGCGTACAGTGCCACATCATCAACAGCCAGCGCAGCTGTTTCCTCTGTATCCTCATAGAACAAGCTGCGTCCGTTATCATACAGCGGATAGAACGACTCTCCCGAACCACTCATCAGCACTCCGACATTAGATAGATGCCTGTCGTCTTGACGAGTAACAAAGTCTAGCGCTACCATCTTGGCTATCTCACGCTGATACTGTGGTCTTACTCCCAGTAGATTTAGATACTCATTATCTCCCCTGGCACCAGCAAACAGTCTCCTCATATGCACCAGATACTCCTTGCCCCAGTCGTACACGAACTCAGAGAACACAGTATCCTCGTCCACCCTATGCACAGGGCAGCAATCCACGCCTAGCAATTTACCTAGCTCAAATACCGCTATCTCTGACTCCACATCGCAAGCAAGTGGACTAATTCTCTTCTTGTATATACCATACTTACCATCATACACACCGTATCTCTTAACGTTATTTCCCTCTGGTGTACTGATGCCATTACCAGATAAATCAACCCGTAGCTCAAAAACAGATCTGAACACCTCATCAATAGCATTCTCCATCTTCTCATCAGGAGAAAACGCTATCCAGAGCAGATCCCGCGAATTGATGCCACGTGTCTTAAGACCCAGCTCCACCACATCATAAGCATGCAAACCACAACGGAGCAGGATCTTCTCGATATCCCGGCGGGAACTGCTCACAATTCTCTCACCAAGAAAGCTCTCAAACCACGGCCTATCGAACTTACTCTCTCCATGCGTATAGCTCTCTACCACCGCATTGTAGCAAGGCTCAACAAACCTAACAGAATAATCAGAAAAAACAAACGCAACAACATCATCTTGCCACTTCAGATACCACTTAGCACCATAATCCAGTACAGTCTCCGCCACCTTGTCCAGTCTCGCCGCCCTGTATCTTCCATCAGCTGGCTTGACTGCATCACAAGGTATGAGGTATGTACCTTCACGCACAACAACCCCTTCAAGCCTTCCAGACTGACACAGCACCCTAACTCGTCTGTCCGATATATTCCATCTCTCCGCTATCTCAGCGGTTGTACAATACTTCATATTTCAATAATAAAACAAATGCGGAACAATAGCAAGGTATTGTTCCGCATATTATTCCGGGTAATCAAAAACAATGTAGGACAACGAAGTTGGTGGGCAAAGTTGTAGGAATGCCAATTTTAGCCTCTGAAGTTGTAGGACGAATCTGTAGGAATTTATGTTTTTTTGAATCAAAACTCTCTATGTAATCTGATTCCTGTATAACTATCTATAATTAGATTTATATATATAAGCCGTAAATCCAGTTATACAGTGCTGGATTTACTGGCTTATATAATTTAGTATCGAAATCTATTTTTCAAGCAAGTTAATAGGAAGCCGGAACTCTCATATCTCCTCCATATATGACAAGAGCAGGACCGAAGTCCTGCTCTATTTTGGTTAATTAAGTTAGTAAGTTGAATTACTTCTTAGCCATCTTGATTGTCAGGATGTAAGAATCAGAAACAGTATCAGTAGCGGCCTTAGCGCTAGCCTTTACTACAACCTTGTAAGTTCCCTTCTTCAGACCCTTCTTAACAGTGATCTTACCAGTTGTCTTGTCGATCTTAATCATTGATCCGCCGTTTGACAGCTTGTAAGTTACCTTTGAATATGCAGTAGCCTTAACATTAATTGCGTGATTCTTAGTAAGAGTTCCCTAATTGTTCTTCTAAGTTA
>R21__coassemble_136_pt1 | contig 60995 bp, 57 predicted proteins | sample R21__metabat2_high_PE_011 | metagenome-assembled genome bin R21
AAGTATATACTAATGTATATACGGAGGTAATTATCATGTTGACGAATATTAGAAAATGGGGAAATAGTCAAGGTCTGTGCATACCCAAGGATATGTTGCTAGCCCTAGGCATGAATGTGAAAGATCAAGTTGAGCTCACAGTTCAGGATGGCAATATCATCATCAAGCCTTATCGTCCACTGGACAGCAAGCGTCAGGCTGCCCTCAATCTCAAGGGCATTCGCAGATACATTCCTGATATTAACTACAGAGATGAAATGAACAGCTACTTGGATGAGAGGTATTTGCATGAATAGAGTTTTCTTGGATACCAACATCCTCTTGGACTATATACTTGATAGAGGCCCGGCAAGCATCAGAGCCGAGCAGATTTTCGACTCCTGCGTTCGCGGGGAGATCGAATGTTGCATTGCTCCACATTCCCTGACTAATATTTTCTATATTCTTCGCAAGTCATATACAGTTGCAGAGCGCAAGTTCATTATCAAGAATCTGATTGCTCTATGTGAAGTCCAGTCCGTTGACAAAGCATTATTGGAGAAGGCGATAGACGACGAGAGATTCGATGATCTTGAGGATGCCCTTCAGATGGCATGCGCCGAACAATGGCAAGCGGATACCTTCATGACAAGGGATAAAGATTTCAGTTTTTAGAATAAGAAGTCGCTAGCCTTGAGTTTGTTCTGAGTTACCGAAGTCTGGTTAACAAGCAGCTTCTGAGCAACTGAAGCCTCCGCTAAGGCTATGCCATCCGTATACCACTAATCAACTTAATCAGATAAAAAAGCACCATCTAGGAAACGACCTAGATGGTGCAAATGTTTTTTTGTGTATGTCTGACCCCAGAGCGCAAATTGAACATTTAAGTCTGACGCCAGTGCACATTTTTGTTAAGCGTTGGCTGCTGCCAACATTTCTGCGGTGCGCGCTCTATCTTTCTCGATCTGTTCGGCTATCATCATATCCTTAACCTTCATCAGTCTGGTCTGGTTACCACGCTCGTCCTCTGAAAGTTTCATCTTGATGTACTTGATAGTCTCCTGATAAGCCGGGATCTTAACGTATTCAAGAGCGTTAACACGTCTTCTTGTTTTCTCAATCTCGTCGGCCAGTAGCATTGCCTCTTTCTCCATCTCTGCTAACTTGAGCAGTTTAGGGAAGAGTTCAGTCAGCTTCTCAATTGCCTGGTCCAGTGCTCCGGATGTTGTTGCGAAACCATATGGATATACGCTACCGCTATCACTGGATGACTGCTTGAAATCGAACTTAGGAACGTCTACGCTCATTACATTCTGAGTGTATGCAGTGAGTGAAACGCTGTTCTTAGGGAACATCAATGCTTCTTCGAGCATCTCAGGCGTTACTACCGCCCTAGCTACAGCGAAGCTCTGATATACCTCCTCAAGCTGTGGATCGATTTCCTCACGGAAAGCCTTGATCTCCTTTGCCTCTTCAAGGAAGATACGCATCAGCTCATCTCTCTTGTCTTTCATGAGCTTGTGTCCCTTGATGGCTACTTTGAGCTGACCCTTGAGCTTAGAAAGGACCATACGAGTTGGGTTTACATTTAATCTTGCCATACTCTATCCCTTTCGTAATCTCCCAATACTATTTCTTGTCGTACCACTCGTCCAGATACTCATCGTGAATTCTCTTCAGCTCTCCACGAGGCATCATACGCAGCAGTGACCAACCGATTTCGAGAGTCTCTTCAATAGATCTATCATTGAAGTATCCCTGGTTAACGTACTGCTCTTCGAATTCATCAGCGAACTTAGCGTAGAGCAGGTCAACCTCGGACAGTGCAGCCTCACCGAGGATAGCCATCAGTTCCTTGCAATCCTTACCCTTGGAGTAAAGTGCGAAGAGCTGGTTCATTGTGTCGGCGTGATCCTTACGAGTCTTGCCTTCTCCGATACCCTTATCCTTCAGTCTTGACAGTGAAGGGGATACATCGATTGGAGGTGTAATTCCCTTACGATAGAGCTCTCTGGAAAGGATGATCTGTCCCTCAGTGATATATCCAGTAAGGTCTGGAATAGGGTGAGTGATATCATCCTCAGGCATAGATACGATAGGAATCATTGTGATTGATCCATCGATGCCCTTCTTCTTTCCTGCTCTTTCATACATAGTAGCAAGGTCTGTGTACAGATATCCAGGATATCCACGACGGCCCGGTACTTCCTTACGAGCTGCAGAAATCTCACGGAGGGACTCGCAGTAGTTAGTAATATCTGTGATGATTACCAGTACGTGCATGTTTCTCTCGAAAGCGAGATACTCTGCTGCAGTCAGTGCCATACGAGGTGTTGCGATACGCTCTACGGCAGGGTCGTTAGCGAGGTTCAGGAACATAACTGTTCTGTCGATAGCTCCTGTCTCTCTGAAGTCGTTCATGAAGAAGTCGGCCTCTTCATATGTAATACCTACTGCTGCGAATACTACGGCGAACTTGGAATCGGAACCGATTACCTTAGCCTGTCTAGCAATCTGTGCAGCGAGGTTAGCGTGTGGCAGTCCTGAACCGGAGAAGATAGGTAACTTCTGTCCTCTTACCAGTGTGTTCAGTCCGTCAATTCCGGATACTCCTGTCTGAATGAACTCTGACGGATACTCTCTTGCAGCAGGGTTCATAGCCAATCCGTTGATGTCCAGCTTCTTGTCAGGAATGATTTCAGCTCCACCATCAATTGGTCTGCCCATTCCGTCGAAGATACGTCCGAGCATATCAGGTGATACTGAAAGCTCATTGGAGTGGCCAAGGAATCTTACCTTGGAGTTCTGCAGATTCATGCCCTGAGCTCCTTCGAAGAGCTGTACCAGTACGTCTGTGCCGTTGATTTCCAGAACCTTGCAGTGTCTCATCTGTCCGTTAGAGAGCTCGATTTCTCCGAGCTCGTCATATCCAACGCCTTCAACGCCCTTAACGAGCATAAGAGGTCCGGTTACTTCTGATATTGTCTTATATTCTTTAATCATCATTTTCACCTGCTTCCTTAATCAATTTAGCAAGTACTGTGTCGAGCTTCTTCTCGAGTTCGTCGAATGCCTTGTCAACATCCTTCTCCTCAGTGTACTTGAAACGTCCGATTTCTTCCTTAGCATCGATGTTAACGATTGCTCCAAATCCTACGTGATTCTCAAGAGCCTTCTGACCCATCTTGTAGTAGTCGAGGATGAGCTTCATCAGCTTGTCCTGCTTGTTCATTGATGAGTAAGTATCTACCTCATGGAATGAGTTCTGGTGCAGGAAGTCCTCACGGATCATCTTACAAATTTCGAGCTTGAGTCTGTCTTCCTTGGACAGTCCATCAACACCTACCAGCTGTACGATTTCGTTCAGCTCTGCCTCCTGCTGGAGCAGTGTCATAGCTGTCTGACGGTTAACAGGGAAGTCCTTGTCAATGTTCTCGCCAAACCACTTGTCCAGTCTATCCTGGTACAGTGAGTATGAGTTCAGCCAGTTAATTGCAGGGAAGTGTCTAGCTCTAGCAAGTGTAGCATCCAGTCCCCAATATACCTTAACGATACGCAGTGTTGCCTGTGATACAGGCTCTGAAATATCTCCTCCTGGAGGGGATACAGCTCCGATTGCTGAAAGAGCACCGATTCTGTCATCCTTACCAAGGCATACTACCTTACCAGCTCTCTCGTAGAACTGTGCAAGTCTTGATGCGAGGTATGCAGGGTATCCTTCTTCACCAGGCATTTCCTCAAGACGTCCGGACATTTCTCTTAATGCCTCTGCCCATCTTGAAGTGGAGTCTGCCATCAGAGCTACGGAGTAACCCATGTCTCTGAAGTACTCAGCGATTGTAATACCTGTATATACGGAAGCCTCTCTGGCTGCTACCGGCATATCTGATGTGTTGGCAATAAGTACTGTTCTCTTCATCAGTGACTCGCCTGTCTTAGGGTCTGTCAGTTCAGGGAACTCCATCAGTACTTCTGTCATCTCGTTTCCACGCTCGCCGCATCCGATGTAGATAACGATATCTGCGTCAGCCCACTTAGCCAGCTGGTGCTGGATAACTGTCTTACCTGAACCGAAAGGTCCCGGTACTGCTGCTACACCGCCCTTAGCGATTGGGAACATTGTGTCGACTACTCTCTGTCCTGTGATCAGAGGATCATTAGGAGCCAGCTTAGTCTTGTATGGTCTTTCAATTCTTACTGGCCAATACTGTACCATTGTGCAGTCATGGTCATTGCCCTCTGCGTCAGTTACAACTGCAACAACCTCATCGATGTTGAACTTGCCTGACTTGATGGACTTAATCTTACCGGACACTCCGTAAGGAACCATAATCTTGTGGTTAACTGCAAGGGTTTCCTGAACTGTACCCAGGATATCTCCTGACTCAACTTCATCTCCCTCTGCTGCTGTTGCAACGAAGTCCCACTCTTTGCTGTGATCCAGTGCTGGTTCACTAACTCCTCTAGTGAGGTTAGCTCCGCACTTCTCAAGAAGAGCTGACAGCGGTCTCTGAATACCATCGTAAATAGTTTCGATGAGTCCAGGTCCGAGCTCTACTGACAGTGGTTTACCAGTGCTGACTACAGGCTCTCCAGGCTGTAATCCGGCTGTTTCCTCATATACCTGAATCGAGGCATTGCCGTCTCTCATCTCGATAATCTCACCGTTCAGGCCTGTATTTCCGACTTTACATACGTCGAACATATTAGCTTCGCCCATTCCGGATGCAACTACGAGAGGTCCAGCAATCTTTACGATTTTACCTTGAATCATGCTCTGTTTCCTCCTATTCGTCGCCAAATAATATATCAGCTCCGACAGCCTTCTCAACAGCGTGTTTTACGTTGGAGAGTCCGATGCCGTATCTTCCATCGCTGCCCGGAATCGCTACGATAGCCGGTATGCGCAGATCAATATATTTAGCAATCTCATCTTGTAATTCTTTGTAATATCTTTCTGTAATAAAGATAATTCCGTAATCATCTTTGACAATTTTGTGCAGGGTTGCTAATGCCTCATCTCTGTCGAGACATGCATATGCGTCCAGTCCGAAGACCTTGAAACCGAGCACACTGTCAGCATCGCCGATAATGCCTATCTTATTCATAAGTCTTCCTCATCCTTTCCTGAATCGTCTCTGGATTCATATTAGCAAGTTTGCCTGCCATCAGGACTCTGATGTTTGTCATCTCAATCTGCTTAGCAACATAGTAAGCAAATACTACTTCGATACCGAAGGATACTTCCTTACCACCCTTAGCATACTCAACTACTGCGTCATCGCAGAGTTTCTCGAACATTGTGAAGTTGCCTGTCTTCTCCAGGTCCTCACGTCCGATAGTTGCCGCATCACTGAGCAGTGTTCCCTTGAAATGTGAACCGAACTGTGCAACGTCCTCGTTGTAAGCTCTCTGGTATAACAGAGTGTCAATCTCGCCGCCCTCAATAAATACCTCGTTGAAGTAAGTCCATGGCTGTCCCATAGCCTTAACTCTTGCGTAAGTCTTGAGGTTAGCTGCGTCGATCTTGATCTTAACGTAGCCCTTAACGAATTCATTGCCGCACTTCTCGGCAATCTTATTCATCTCAATGAAACAGTACTTATCGCAGATGAAGTCAATCAGCTGCGGATCCTTGGTTCTAGCATGAGTCTCTGAAGCCTCAAGAACAGCCTTGAGCATATCTTCTGAGAGCATCTTGCTACGATCTCTTACATACTCTGCCATCTTCTCTGCAGGAATGTTACCTGTGTTGAGAAGGATGTCACTTCTGTCAATACCGAGGGCCTCTGCCTTGAGCAGTACCTTGATATTGTGATAATCGTTAACCAGGTTAAGTACATCGAGAACCTCAAATTCCTTGCTCATCTTCAGAGTGTCATCGAAGAGATTGAGCTCTCTGTCTGACAGTATCTTCTGATATGTTGCAGGTTTGAATGGTTCAGAGTCGCTACCATAACCAGCGTCCTGAATTATTCTGCATATGTCATCAATGCTTCCGGAATCAATCATTGAACGGAACTGCTCTGCAGTCAGAAGTTTTTTCTCATTACTTCTAATCATTGCAGTTGCAAATACACAATTTGCCATGATTGATCCTCCTTTCCTATGCTGGTTATGCGTCTGGGAAGAGCTGGTGAGCGATTGTGCTCATCATTTCTTCCTTATTATCTTCAAGAAGCTTCTCCATAGAACAGTTAATTGAGATATCTCCCTGCTTGAGGATGAATCCACCCTTAATCTTAGCTTCGTCATCGGAAACCTTGATTGCAGTCTTCTCTACTAACTTGGCGAGTTTAGCTCCATATTTCTTCTTGTCTGCTGAGTTCAGCAATATTTCACCGCTCTGTCCCTCGAAAGCTGCGAGCTGCTTATTGATGAAATCCATGTACTTGGACTCATCGAGTGCCAGCAGTTTGTCAAGAGCCTTATCAAAGCTCTCTGCAATTACTTCCTGCTTAGCTGCAAGCTGCATCTTTCTTGATTCCAGGCCGGCAACGGATTCTCTTCTCTCCACAAGGATCTTGCTATCCTTAGCGGCACGCTCCTTAGCCTCTGTTTCGATTTCTGTGGCTTTGGTACGAGCGTCCTTAACGATAGAATCCTTCTGGGACTTAGCTTCGGCAATCAGCTTGTCGCCTGCTGCCTTGGCTTCGTCTTCAATCCTCTTTGTTATGGACTCTATACTCATATCCACCGTCCCTTTCTCTTGTTAATACAATAGTTTATATTCAGTACCTATTAGCCGATCTGAATTCCGTTGTACAGCAGGAATGAGATGATGAATGCGAGGATAGCGTAAGTCTCTACCATTACTGCGTAGATGATAGCCTGTCCCAGCTTACCGTCTTTCTTGGATACCAGCTGAATACCAGCAGCTGCTGCCTTACCCTGAGAAATACCGGACCAAATTCCTACGATTCCGATTGGGAGTCCAGCTGCCAGGAATCCGAGTCCCTGTGCCAGTGTAACTTCTACTGCTGCTCCACCAAGAACGCCAATCTTAGTCATAATCATGATAGCAATTACCATGCCGTAAATTCCCTGTGTTCCAGGAAGTGCCTGAAGTACCAGTGTTGAACCAAAGCTAGTTCCCTCACCAGCCATTACTCCGTCTGCTGCCTCACCGGCAATACCTACTCCAAGTCCGGAGCCTACGCCTGCGCATGCTGCGATTGCTGCGCCAAATATAGCTAAAGCTACTCCAATAGTCATTTATTTTCCCTCCTCAATAATTCTGACATATTTGGTTTCTTTGCCGAACGGTGCGAATGGCTCACCGCCGCCCTCAAAGAATCTTCCAAAGAATTCTACATACTGCAGTCTTGCTGAGTGTACGAACGAGCCGAGTGCGTTAATCGCAAAGTTCAGCAGATGTCCGAATATCTCGATAACAATGAACAGTATTACGCCTGCAACTCCGCGGCCACCTCCTACGAGTGATGCCAGGAAGTTTACTACCTGTGCGATGGATGCTGATGCCAGACCCAGACCAAGCAGTCTGGAGTATGACAGGATATCCGACAGGTTGCCTGTTACACCGCTGTAGATGTTCCACAGTCCGAGTGCCTTACTGATACCCTTGTTCTGGAATATCGGTATGATTATTGCACCCGCAAATCCTACAATTGTCATTATCTTGCCTACCGATGGACCCCAAGGTGCTACTCTGCCACCGAAGAGCCACATTACCAGACCGATAACAACAACATACCATACGAAGTTGTCATTTATGGCTCCCAGTACGTCGCCTTCCTTAATCTGCTCATAAGCCTTGATGCCCATACCTACGAAGAGGTGAAGTACACCGAGTGCACATGATATAACGAGCAGGTTCATTGACGAACTTACAGGATCGAGCCACAGTGGCTTGATAATAATCGTCTTGCCTAAGAACGTCTCTCCAACTACCTTGAAGAGGTCGCCGAAGTACGATCCGAACAATACTCCGAAGACCGCACTGCTGACACCGCAGTAGTTCAGTACCTTCATCAGCTGGTAAACGCCACCTTCATATAACTTGTAGTGCTTGATAGCAAAGAGTGTTGCTACGAAGAGGATGATTCCATATCCCACGTCTGCGAACATCATTCCGAAGAATACGATGTAGAACATTGTGAAGATTGAAGTAGGATCCACTTCTCTTGCACTAGGCAGTGAGTACAGTCCTGTGATGAACTCCATTGGCTCATTGAACTTGTTGTGTTTCATACGAACCGGAATTACATCATCATCTGTTGGCTCATTAAACTCATACCAACATGTGTATTTGTTCAGAGCTCTCTCTACTCTCTCCTTAGCCTCAACAGGAACCCATCCATCGAATGTGAATGACTTCTCTGTATTCAGCATGTTAGATCTTATCTTGCCCTCGTCTCTCTTGATAGTTAACATATCGTGATAGAATTCGAGGTCTTCCTTGTAAGAGGCTTTCTCTTGTATCTGTTTAAGGATTTCTTCCTTCTTGCCTGAAAGCTCAACCAGTTGCTTCTCGCAATCTTTAATGTTGTCAGCTACAGTTCCACTGTTGTAAGTCAGACCAGGATTAGTAAATCCTGCGAGCTTGAGGATCTCAAGAGCCTGTTCTTCGTCTTCCTTGAATAACAGGACGCTTGAATAGCATTGCTGCTTGTCTCTGTTCAGCTCTGTTATCACGTTAGGATATCCTTCTGACTCCAGCTTGTTACTCAGCTCTACAAGATCAGTATCTGGTGGGTATACACCCAGTTTGATGCTGATACGGTCTGTAGACTGAATCTCCAGCGGATAGTCGTAAGACAGCCAAGGTGTTAACGACTGAATCTGAGCAGTTGCCTGATTCTCCTGAACTGTTGCCTGATTGTATGCATCACTCAGACTCAGCAGTTCTTCCGTCTCCTTACGGAACTTGTCCTCATCCTTACACTTCTTATCAAACTCGGATCTTGTAATAGCCTGTCTTGTTACAAAGAGCGGTTTCTTGAGCTTGGTGTACTTGTCCAGAACTTCTAGAGCATTGGTAGCTCTCTGTAGTTCCTTGTCCTGAACAGCAACGTTCTCTTCGTCACCATCTTTAGTAACAAGTCCTGACCATTCTTCATCCTGAAGCTTGTCAGTTGTACCAGTAATCTCGATAATACCGAGATCCATGAGGCTCTTAATCAGGTCTTGCTTCTCAGCAATCATACCTATGACAGATAGTTTGTTCATTTTAACTATTGCCATTAGTTACCCCACAACCTTTCCGACGATATCGTCAACAACGTTTCCGATTTTAGCTCGGCCGCTTTCTTTAATCTTCTCGCATTCAGCCTGCTGCTTAGCGATTGCTTCGTCATAAGCTTTGCTGGCTTTCTTCTCTGCCTTCTCAAGCTCAGACTGGTATAATCCGTCTGCTTGTCTCTCAGCATGTGCGATCAGATCCTTGGCTTCCTTATTGCCTTCAGCAATGATCAGAGCTGCTGATTCTTCTGCCTTTTTCTTAATCTCTACGGCAGCTGCTTCAGCCTTTCTGACTCTCTCAATATCTGCTATCGACATGAGCCACTTCCTTTCTCCAATTAGTGATAATTTACAAAAATAATACCATATAGTTATTATACGCTTACAATAAATCCACTACAATTAAAACATAATGATTGCGTTCTTGACATTAAATTATCGTTAAAAAATCAACGATTTCAGAGCTAAATTTTTTGCTGTAATAATACAAAAAAACAAAGCGTAAAAATACGCTTTGTTGATGCTCACAAATAGGTCAAACTGGATTGTGAAATCTAATCAAAAACGAATAATCCGGTCATTAGAGTGAAGGTCACAACCAGTGCAATTATCATTACAATTGCCATGATTCTGGCGCCCTTATTCAGCTTGCTCTTGGACTCCTGATACTCCTGCATGAACTTCTCTTCCTTGGCCTTATTCGAAATATTACTCTTACTATATTTGTTTGCCATTCCCGTCTCCTTTATTTGTGGTATGTCTCATTGTTGTTTATCTTGAACGCTCTGTAAATCTGCTCTAGCAGTACTACCCTCGCGAGCTGATGAGGCAAAGTGATGCGTCCGAACGACATGCCGAGGTTGGCACGGCGCTTGACCGCCGTGCTGAGCCCGAGGCTGCCCCCAATCACGAAATCAATAGTCGAATACCGCATCGATGCAGCCTCGATCTCATGGGCCAGCTCCGGTGACTCTAGCAGCTGGCCCTCAACCTCGAGCGCAACTACATAATCTCCGTCGCCTATCTTCGCAAGTATTTCCTCGCCTTCCTTATTAATAACATTCAGCTCGTCAGCCGCTCCGGCATTCTTAGGCAATTTGGACTCCTTGAGCTCGACAATCTTGAGCGAGCAATATCCTCCCAACCTCTTGCTATATTCTTCAATAGCCGCTGTCCAGTATTTCTCCTTGAGCTTGCCAATACATATAACATTAATATTCATTATCTTGGTTCACAGAGGCCCTCCTTGGCCGCAATGCACAGATAGTAATCTTCATCTCTCGCATAACCATTCTCCCTCAGGATATCTTCAATAGTCATGCGCGCCTGATAAGGCGTGTTGTTCTTGTCCGACAGATGCGCCAGCATGATTGTCAGCGCCTCGTCAGATCTCTCACCTAGCAGCCGAGCTAACATCTCACCTGTATACACATTAGACAGGTGACCATAATCACTCTTAATACGCATCTTTACATTGTACGGATAGTCACCGTACATCAGCATGTTCTCCTCGTGATTAGCCTCGAGCACCAGAAGGTCCGCAGTTCTCATCTCCTGATATATTTCATCTGTAATCACGCCGGTATCCGTCACCACTGTAAGCTGCTCACCATCCGCAACAACCGAGTAACCAATAGGTTCCCTCGCATCGTGGCTAAGGCCAAAACATCTAACGGTTAGATTGCCCATTTCGATGCTGTCACGGCGTTTCACGAGACAGAGTCTGGCAGCCTCGACATGTTGGAAATTATCGCAGGATGATACCGTACCCCTGCTTGCATAGAACTTCGCATTCGCACATTCCTTAGCAATCTTCCTGATGCTCTTAACGTGATCGACGTGCTCATGAGTTATCAGAACCGCATCAATGTCACCTGGAGCAATGCCGTAGCTATCCAACGCACCCAGGATTTTGGTAGCTGAAAGCCCCACATCCAGTAAGAGGTTCTTTCCTCCAGCCTGAATGATATATGAATTACCTGAACTACTGCTACCTATAGATACTATTCTCATCTTTTCTTAATAAGGGGGGTCAGCCCATTTCGTACAAAATGCGCACAAGGGTCAACCCTGCCTAATGTTTTCATTCTCGAGGGTTGACCCTTCGTACGTAAAATTACGAAATGGGCTGACCCCCTTATTAAATTTCTCTAGCAAAATTCTTTGCAAAGCTTCTGTCGCGTTTGCAAATAGCGCGGTAAGCACAGTAATTGCAAACGAGTTTGTTGTTCTCCTTGAACGGATGAATTTCGAGCTTGCCCTTGGAGATTCCATCTGCGATATCTGTGATTCTATTTCTCACCTCATCGCTCAATCTCTCATAGGACTCACGAGTCAGCTCGGCTCCCTTCAGCTGGTATGCGGCCGCTTTATCGACATCCTTCTTGGCGACACCGGACTTACCAACCTTGTTCTCGTCTACATTATTGTATGCATCAATCGGATCGAAGATGTTAAAGTAGAACACGCCTGCTGGCTCGTATCCATCCTGAACCACCGACATCATGTATATCATTAGCTGCATCTTGTAACCGCGCACCAGCTTGTCCAGATCGAGCTTGTCACTACCCGTCTTGTAGTCAACAACTCTCGCACTGTCGCCCAGTATATCCACACGGTCAATTTGTCCTTCAACGTAGAACTTATCACCGTTCACATCTATCTCAATCGGCTGAAACTCGCGACTCCTGCCAAATCCCTCTTCGAACTTGGCTGTTGTCACGCTCTCGTCAGTCAGCTGTATTGCGATAGCTCTTGCTGCGACCTGACATATCTCGAGAACGCGGTCCATCCTGTATGATTCCAGCTCGCTCGATTCGAAGAGTCCCTCTCTATAGTCCTTGGCGATATCACTTAGTTCTGCACCGACAATAGCCTCCAGCTCTTCTTCACTGCAGTTAACAAGATTCTCTCCATAAGATCTGTCTGCGATAATCTTGCCGGCAATTCTCATCAGGCACTGATGATACACGTCTCCAATAGATCTCGAGTCACCAGAGAATTCTCTCTCCTCCTCAGGTCTAAGGCCTCTATCTACATAGTATTTGAACGGACAATCGAAATAACTCGCTATTGACGAAGCGCTTAATTTGAAGGATCCGTCCTTACCCGCATAGAGTCCCTTAGCTACCTCTGCACCCAGAGGGCGAGGGTCATTCTCGTCCAGAGCAGCACCCATCATCAGTTCATAATCTTCCTTATTATTATGCTCATACCAAGACATCATCGCCTGGGTGAGTTCGTCCATATTATCACCGCTTCTTCTATCCTTAATGTGATTAAAGAAGTGTCTCATCGACTCATCGGTCGCATTAATAATATCCTTGGACCAACCGCTACTGATAACGTCCTTCTGAATAAGGCCATCCTTCTCAATTCTTGGGAAAAGTTCCTCCAGTGAATCGATAACTGGGGATGGAGCGGCTTCCTTGCCATCAACGTCGGTCATAGCATAGCTGATGTATAGTTTTTCTGATGGTTTGGCCATCATCCTATACATCGCTACCTGCTCCTCTGTCATCTTAATATCATCTAGGGATCCCAGCGCAAAACCCTTGGCCCTGAAATATGCCTTCTCGTCTACCGAGAACAATCCCTCAGGTGAAGGTTGCAGTGGCAGTGTTCCCTCGTTAGCTCCCAGAATAACAACGGCCTTAGCAGCCCTTAGACGAGTTCTTATCATAGTTCCCATCGACAGACCATCGACAGTTGGCGGAATAACTCCAACCGTAGCATTAGTCAGACCTGTCATATATATATCTGTAAACTCATTAATATCCATAGGCTCATCGCCCATGATTTCAACCATCTGGTCTAGGAGATTCATCGCAGCTCTATATGACTCGATGTTCTTCTGAGCTTCCTCTGGCAAACCCTTATCTATCTGTTCATCTGCAAAGTCCTGCAGGCGTAGCTCCATCTGCCATTCCTCCTCCAGATACTTCTTGAACAGATAAACAAATTCCTCAGTCGTGCCACCGAGCAAATCATCCAGTCTGGACAGCGAAGACATAACAGCTCGTCTCGTGAGCTCGAGCCTCTCGAAATCATCACCATAAGCCTCGGCGCCATACTTGAACGGACGCTTCCACATGCTACCCTTAATATGGTAGATTCTTGCATAGTTCTCGAGCATCTCTATATCATCACAATCTACGCCCGCAAGTCCAGTCTTGAGCATTGCCATCAGCGAATCAGTCTTGCCACCATACTTCAGGAACCACAGCTGATTCACAATGAAGTTAACAACAGCAGAGTCAGTAATGCTCCTGTTCTGATCCATGAAGATAGGCAGACCGTACTCCGTGAATGTCCTGCGGATAATTGGCTGCATCACGCCCTCGTCGTTAGCGATAACCTGAATATCTCTCATCTTGTATCCGAGGTCTCTCACCAGATGGTAGATATAACAAGCCGCAGACTCCGCTTCATAATATGGATTGGCCGCCCTAACAATTGTCAGATCCTCTGGCACAAAAACATCGTTCGATTGTCTGTCAGCTGCCTCTATATCGTCAGAGAACAGTCCTCGCTCAATGCGTGTTATTGTCTCACTCTTGCTAAGAGCGTAATCATTACTAATATGAATAATCTGCTCGCCCAGCTGATCTGCAATTGCGTTGTGCAGACCATAATCGCTCTCATTCAATACTACATTGACTGACTTAGATCTCTTATTTAGCTCAAGTAGAGCATTGATGAATTTTGGAGTAACGCTATCGTAGCCATACACCCAGATATCCTTGCCAGTAACAAGGTCTGAGGTCTTAATGGCCTCAACATATTTCGCGATATAGTCCTCCGAATCAGTATACTTGCCTTCAATGGTCTTCTCATACTCGAGGATAATACCGCCAAGTTCTTCCAGCTTGTCCTTGAGCAATCCCTCTGCATCACTGCTAGCCAGGATATCCTTGAGTTCTTCTATACTACAATCCTGCTGCTTGAAATCAGAGATGAAATCGTTAACCATTGAAGTGAAAGTCAACTTGCTGGCAGAGTTGGCAAATATGTTCAGCTCATCCTTGTGCGCCTTGATAATTCTGTTCAGCAGCATCAATCTACCATAGCGATCCAGCATTCTTGTTGACTCAATACCCTGTTCCTGCAGAATTCTAAGACCCAGTCTGTTCATGGACATTATCTCAACATTAAACAGACAATTGGTGTCAAGATATTTTAACGCCTGTTCCTCAGCAACCAGCGTGTACTGATTGGGCACTATAACAAGCGCTTCACCCTTGATGTTGTCATAAATGAAGCGTTCCTTGTCTATATTCTCTCTGCCACAATAAATCCTTATCATTTCCCTATTATGTTACACAATTTATTATCTCTTGTAAACGACAGAAAGCGGTCAATTCACTCTGAAATTAGCACGAAAAAAGCGGTGGAATTGCTCATGTTCCACCGCCCTCTGTGAACTTATTTAACTAATTAGTGTTGTGAATAATTCTTGGGTGAAAGAATTATTCTCGGTTGGAAATTATTCCTTAGTAATAACTTATTTATATTCACTTCAGTATTAATTTAGTTGTCTGACATTAATAATCAACCAAATATTACTTCTGTAAATACTCGTGCATTGCGGCAGCAGCTCTCTTACCAGCACCCATTGCCTTGATAACAGTTGCTGCTCCTGTGCAAGCATCTCCACCGGCAAATACGCCAGGTACTGAAGTTGCACCGGTTGCCTCATCAACCTGAATTCCGCCCTTCTGAGTTCTGTCGAGACCTTCAGTTGTCTCGCAGATCAGACCGTTCAGCTTAGTTCCCAGTGCCATGATTACAGCATCTGTCTCGATAGTGTATTCACTGCCAGGAATCTCAACTGGTCTGCGACGTCCAGAAGCATCAGGCTCACCGAGTTCCATCTTGATGCACTCAACTTCCTTAACTCTGTTCTTCTCATCACCGATGATACGAATAGGGTTATTGAGGAGGTGGAATTCAATTCCTTCCTCTTCAGCGTGCTCGATTTCCTCAGCTCTTGCAGGCATCTCTTCTCTGCCACGTCTGTATACTACGTGAACTTCTGCGCCCATTCTCTTAGCACATCTTGCAGCATCCATAGCTACATTTCCTGCGCCTACGATAACAGCCTTGCCGTGCTTCTTAATTGGTGTATCGTACTCATCAAGGTAAGCCTTCATGAGGTTGATTCTTGTGAGGTACTCATTAGCGGAGTATACACCTACCAGGTTCTCGCCAGGAATGTTCATGAACATTGGGAGTCCAGCGCCTGTTCCGATGAATACTGCCTTGTAACCCTCGTCGAAGAGGTCCTGAATATACAGTGACTTTCCGATTACTACGTCGCAGATGAACTTAACGCCCTTCTTGCGAAGTGTTTCTACTTCATAAGCAACGATTTCATCCTTAGGAAGTCTGAATTCAGGGATTCCGTAAACTAATACGCCACCTGGTTTGTGGAGACTCTCGAATACTGTTACATCGTATCCCAGATTGATAAGATCTCCTGCGCATGTCAGTCCTGCAGGACCGGAACCTACGATTGCAACCCTGATTCCCTTGCCAGGACCCTCAGTTACAGGCTTAACGCCATCATTACCAACTGTCTCTTTGTGATAGTCAGCAACGAATCTCTCCAGTCTTCCTACTCCAACAGGTTCGCCCTTAATTCCTCTTACGCACTTACCTTCGCACTGATTCTCCTGTGGGCATACTCTTCCGCAGATTGCCGGCAGTGAATTAGTGGATGTAAGAATGTCATAAGCTTCGTCAAATTTCTCTTCAGCAACCTTAGCGATGAACTCAGGAATTCTAACATTTACAGGGCATCCGTCTACACATGGGTGCTTAGGGCAGTTCAGACATCTCTGTGCCTCATTAACAGCATCTTCCTTAGTGTATCCCAGTGCTACCTCTTTAAAATTCTTGTTACGAACATCAGGTTCCTGTGATGGCATTGGTGTCTTGTTCATCTGATTATTCATAATGTCTTACACCCCCTGTTATTCTGCAAACATGCTCTCTTGCTTCCTTCTCTTCCTCTGCATAATATGCATTACGAGCGATTAGTACATCCCAATCAACCTTGGAAGCATCAAACTCAGGACCATCTACGCATACATACTTAGTCTCTCCGTCATAGCTGATACGACATCCACCGCACATTCCTGTACCGTCAATCATAAGAGCTGACAATGAAGCGATAGTAGTGATGCCATATGGCTCAGTAGTCTTGGCAACAAACTTCATCATTACAGGAGGTCCTACAGTAATAACTTCGTCATACTGGTTACCAGCCTCAATGAGTGCCTTAAGCTTGTCAGTTGTGAAAGCTTTCTCTCCTGCAGTTCCGTCATCTGTGCAGAGATAGTAATTATCTACCAGTGCTTCGAATTCTTCCTGAAGAACGATGAGTTCCTTAGTCTTGAATCCGGATACCATGTCAACTTCAGCTCCAGCAGCTTTGAAACCTGCAGCAACAGGATAAGCAAGTGCATTACCAGTACCTCCACCGACAACGCATACTTTCTTGCGGCCTTCAACTTCTGTTGGTCTTCCGAGAGGTCCTGCAATATCTGCAATGCTCTCGCCAACTTCATGCTGTGATAACAGCATTGTGCTCTTGCCAACTGCCTGGAAAATAAGAGTGATAGTTCCCTTTTCCTTGTTAGATGCAGCCATAGTAACAGGTACTCTCTCGCCATATTCGTCAACGCGGAATATGATAAACTGACCTGGCTTTGCCTTAGCTGCTACATAAGGAGCTTCGAACTCCATCCAGAACATGTCATGGCTAAGCTGTTTCTTATAAACTATTTTATGCATAGTATTTATATCCTTTCGAATTAACTATCCAATATATCCGCACTTTGTCAGCTCAGCTGTAGCCTTCTCGAGGTTAGCATCAGATACACGGATGATAGGACCTGTACAACCCATTCCGCTCTCTGCGTATACACCAATCTTCCACAGTGCCTGTACTGCATCGTCAAGATCCATAACTTCGATTCCAGGAATCTGTGATGTAACGATCTCCTGAGGTGGAGCCTTTACCTCTTCCTTGGATTCTGCTGGCTTGTTTGCAGCCTTAACTCCGTCAAGAATTGCATTCAGTCCGGCCTTCTTTGCAGCTGCGAACTCAGCCTTAGCTACCTCGAATACCTTTCCACGTACCAACTGTGCAGCGTAACGAATAGCATTAGCGATTACAGGTGCTCCTGAAGCTCTGGATACGATCATAACAAGCTGCTCATATCCTTCGCCGATACCAGGGCCGTATCCGTAACCTGTTGCTTCAAAGCTACCGCCTGTATTGAATGATGACAGCATCTTAATCAGGATATTACCTGTCAGAGAATCTGTTACCATAACGTCAGGTGATGCCTGAAGTACATCGTTACCTCTCATGACACATCCGCCATCAGCTCTGCTTGACTCTGCAAATGTGATATCATATCCGCCATCCTGTAACTGCTTGAGAGCCTTCTCAGTCTGACGTGCACCATCAACATTCAGGATACCGATAGTTGGATCTGCCTTACCACAAGCCTTGGCTGTGATAATTCCGTAAATTGCATTCTTGATCATTCCCTCGATACGATCTGTGCTGGAAGTACCTGTTGTATTGGCAATGAACATTTCCTTGCCCTTAGCAGGAGTAGTAGCTCTTCCAACAGTTGATACCCCAATAGGGAATGGGAAGTGCATTGTAACAGCGCCGTCGATCTCGCCGTTCTTCAGCATTTCCTCCATCTTGTCATGGCCTTCTTCATCGTTAGCAACCTTAACAGTTGTTACGCCTTTAGCTTCAAGAGATCCGATGTAATAAACATCGATGCCATCCTTAGCAGCATCAAGTGCAGCAGCCATGGCGTTCTCTTCACCATGTTCACTGCCCATTCCTGTCAAGGCAATCTTAGGTCTTTTGCCAAAACTACCTGTCTCCAGACCTTCTGCCATATCGAGAAAAGTGTCGGCAATGATTTTCTCAATTCCGTTTGCCATAGTACACCTCTCTATTCTCCGAGCATTGAAGCTGCGAACTCCTTCATTGCCTTAGCAATCATTCCCTTTACTTCTTCTTCAGAAACAGCTGAAGCCTCTTCTGCGCCAGTGTTTGCCTGAATGAGGAAAGATACGCCATCGAAGAGGTTAGTCATTCTTCCGAGGAAGAGTGATCCCTTACCGATAATCATTGCGTTCTTAGTCTTTCCTTCAAGGATGCTCTCTCTGCAGTATCCGATGTAAGGAACTCCTGATGGGATATGACCCTGTGTAGGTGCATAACCCTTAAGACCATGCTCCTTAACAAAGTTCATGATTTCTGCCTTCTCGAGCTGTCCCAGCTTAACGCCGAGAGCTGCGATCATCTTGTAGTTAGCTTCTGGAACATCTCCTGCTCCTGCAGGTTTAGTGATGTCAGGGTTCTGCATCTCTGGTGAGAACTTATCAACATCGAGAATAGTCATTCCATTAGCCTCGAGTGGCTTAGTAACCAGTGACTCGATAACGTTCTGAGGTGCTGAACCAGTTCCAACTGTATGACGTCCGAGAACATCGAGGTTGATTTCTGGGTTAACGCCATCATTCTCGGATACCAGAATAGCAAATCCGCCGAGGCAATCCTCAAGGATAGGCAGTTCTTTCTTAACGTGGTCCTTACCATTCATTCCCAGCTTAGCTGTGCATCCGCCACCTACAACTACTACATTCTTATATGCGCCTGACTTAACAAGTGCAGCTGCTTCTACCATTGCGTGTGCAGGACCAGCGCAGAATCCTCTAGCGTCGGAACCTGTTGCATTCATCAGACCTGCGATTTCAGCCTGAGCCTTAGCGAAGTTACCGCCACCTCTCTGGTTCATATCACCGCATGCCTCTTCGCAGCAGTCAATTACATATTCAACATCGCCAGGATCAATTCCTGAATTCTTCAGCAGGTGAAGAATTGAGAGAACTCCGGATGCCTTAGCAACAATATTTTCAAACATTACGTGAGCAGAGAGGTTAGCATCAACGTCGTGTGCTCTCTTAACATATCCAACCAGCTTGTTGTCATATGTAATTTCCTCTGCGCCCTCTTCTTCTGTGAAGTGCTTGATGTCATCTGCATCAACGCCTTCCTTTATAAGAGCCATAATTGACTCTGTAATAACCGGATCAGCCTCGAGTTCTGCCTTATGAGCTGCTACGAAGTCCTTATCAAGGTGTAACAGATCAAAAGCATCACAAGCCTGCATTAACAGAATGAATTCTGCTTCCGGCATGATTTCTCCGAACTTACCATATCTTTCAGCGCCGTCAACCTTCTTATCAGCCCAAGGCATTTCAATTTCTGAAAGGTCTTCGATAGCAAGATTTCCGATATATGTCTGGTTAGGAGGATATGCTACGCAATCCTCATAGCTCCTAATATGTTTAGGGAGCTCTTTTAAATAATCAGAATCTGGATTAACGACTCTTTCTGTTGTCTGTGTTGTACCATGGTCAACTACCATGCCTGGTACATGAACAAGCACATAGCCTGCTCCCTTAATTACGCTGTTGCTCATTTCTTAATATCTCCTTTCGAGTTGAATGAAGGGGCAAGGCAACGCCTTGCCCCATTTCAACATTCGAGAATATTTTAATCTATATTCCTACAGGAACTGACAGTATTCTTCTCTGATTGGCTCCATCTCTGCGCAGATATCATCTACGTCAAGAACCATCTCCATCATACTAACTTGGTCTTCGTAAACGCCTTCATCAAACTCTTCTTTGATTGCTGGCTCACAAACGTGGAAGCACGCGAGTCCCAACGAGACTCCAGCTAATGGACCTGCGAAAGTAGGGTCTCCTGCAGATACAGTCTCAGCTGCAAGACCTGCAGCTTCGCCTTCAGCAGCACCAACGAGAACTACTACGTTCTCAGCACCGTATTCATCTGCGAATTCCTTAACTCTCTTCTGATTTTCAAGATCCATAGCACCTGCAGCTGTTCAAACGAAGCATTCTGTTGATGCGAAGATTACTTCTGCTCCAGCAGATTCAGCACATGCTGCGATAGCCTGTCCTGGAATACCATCACGGTCTCCGATTGCTATAACTTTCTTTCCGTCAAGAATTGCCATTGTGTAATCCTCCTTTCCTCAATATTTTATTTTCTAATCCGTACAATAAACTATTGTAGAAATTAGAGGTACTTTTCAACCATAGCCTTTACAGCTTCAGGTGTTGCATCTTCCTTAACGAGCTCTTCAACCTTCTCGCCGCCCTTATAAATAGCAACTGTTGGAAGTCCAAGAACCTTCTGTCCGATAGCACATCTTCTAGCCTTGCTAGTGTTGATTGCGCAGAATTTCAGCTTGTCGCCGTACTCATCTGCGAGTGCGTGTACATGTGGCATTAATGCCTGGCAAGGAACACATCCGTCTCCGTAGAAATCTACGAGGATAGTTCCATCTGCCTGCAGTACTTCTGCTTCAAATGTAGTCTTATCAAGTTCTAACATCTCAAACTCCTTTATATTTCTCTGTTTTCAACGTATTTAGCAGCCTGCCATGCAGCGATTGCTCCATCAGCAGCAGCGGTAACTACCTGACGCAGTTCCTTAACTCTGATGTCGCCTACAGCATAAACGCCAGGGATGTTAGTTCTCATCTGATCGTCAGTAGGGATGTATCCCTTCTCATTCATCTCAAGGCCTGAACCCTCGAATACCTGAGATACTGGCTTGTATCCGATGAATACGAATACTCCGAACATACCATCGTCTTCGTCTGCATAGATGTCTTTTGTTTCGCCGGTCTTGGTATCCTTAACAACCATATGATCAAGAATGCCATCACCTGTAAGCTCTGTGATTACTGTGTTCCACATAAAGTCAATCTTAGGGTTAGCAAATGCCTTCTCCTGAATTGACTTAGCAGCACGGAGCTCATCTCTACGGTGAATAATAGTAACCTTACGAGCAAATTTAGTGAGGTACATTGCCTCTTCAACTGCTGCGTCTCCACCGCCCATTACGTAAACTTCGAAGTCTTCAAAGAAACCTGCATCACATGTAGCACAGTAAGATACTCCCTTACCAGTGAGTTCTGCCTCACCAGGGCATCCGATCTTAACAGGGGATGCACCTGTTGCGATGATGATAGCCTTAGCCTGATAAGTTTCCTTAGTGCACTTAACAGTCTTGATCTCACCTTCGAGCTCTACAGATTCAACTGTGTCATAAGCCTTCTCACAGCCGAATTTCTCTGCCTGCTTAGCGAAACGCTCCATCAGTGATGGGCCGCTCTCGCCTTCAAGCATTGAACCAGGGTAGTTCTCGATTTCATCAGTGATTGCAATCTGTCCACCATCTTTAGCCTTCTCGATGATAAGAGTGTTCATCTTAGCTCTTCCGGCATAGAGTCCTGCAGCGAGTCCGCCAGGACCTGCACCGATAATAATGATGTCATACATCTTTGCCATTGTTATTACTCCTTACTGTTCGAATACAGTCTGCTCATCTACTGGAGTCTCGAGTGCCTTAAGTGCTCTCTCAACAAGTCCTCTTCTGAGCTTTCTCTCTTCCTCGAGGTCGAGTGCAGGGTTGCCCAGTGGGTGTGGAATAGCGATTGTAGGAACGATTCTGTTAGCTCCAACTGTGAGGGAAATAGGAACTACTGTGCACATATGTACTACAGGGATTCCAGCTCTCTCGATTTCCTTTACCATCGTTGCGCCGCAACGAGTGCAAGTTCCTCAGGTTGAAGTCAGGATTACAGCGTCAACACCGTCTGCTACCAGTTCCTTAGCATAAGTCTCAGCGAACTTCTTAGCGTTAGCAACAGCAGTTCCGTTACCAACTGTAGCATAGTAGTATCTGTGCAGTGATCCGATCTTTCCTTCCTTCTCGAGCTGTCTCATGATGTCAACTGGCAGTACTCTGTCTGCATCTGCGTTAGCATATACAGGGTCATATCCGCCGTGAGCAGTCTGGAATGTATCAGCTGTAAGATCAGTGATTCCTTCGATGTCATACTTACCATAGTGGGAAGCTGATGATGACTCGATGTGGTCTGGGTTGCCCTTAGGTACGATACCGCCGGAAGTAACCAGAGCGATCTTAGCCTTAGTGATATCCTTAACTGCTGGGTTAGGAGCAACTCTATCGAATTCAGGCATTGGGAACTCTGTTACGAAATCCTCGCCATTGAGCTTCTTAATGAGCATATCAACTGCTCTCTTAGCTCCTCTTTCTTTCTCCCACAGAGGTACTCTAACGCCTCTTGGAATGTATCCTTCTTCTTCAGCACTGCCGATTTCCTCGCCCTTAGCGATCTTGAGAGCCAGCTTGCCGATAGCAGGCATAGCGTCCTTCATTCCAGCAGCGGAATTCTTAGTGGATACGATATAAGTCTTAGCCTTGTACATATCAGCACCAGGGTTCTCGATATACATACCGGAAACTGACTTGATGCCGAGCTGCTCAGTAACAGCAGCTGCTACATTACCTGCAGCAACGCCGTAACGTCCTGCGTTGAATGCTGGTCCAGTAACAACCAGATCAGGATTCTCAGCCTTGATGTATCCGAGGATAGTCTCAAGAGCTGAATCAGTGTTCTCTGCGAAATAAGAGTCTCCGCAGTAAACAGTAGCAACAACCTCTGCCTCGCCATTGAGCTGTGCATTCAGAGCTGTTGAAATTGGTGGCAGTGCGTCCATCTTAGCAGGACCGATGTCTGCCTTTTCTTCTCCGCCGATTCCAGCGTAGAACTGGTTAATATAATGAACAACTTTAATCATTTCTAGCCCCTCCTTATCTTGCACTGTAGCAGTTGAAGCCCATCTCGTTAGTTGCACCAGTGATTACCTGGAGCTCTGCCTCGATTGAGCCGTCTTCCTGGAGTGAACCAACCCATCCACCTGCGATTACATCAACAGCCTCGATGTGTCCGATTACCTTGTCCAGCTTAGGAAGCTTAATTACAACGTTAGCATTTCCGCCTGTTACTACTGCGTCAGCAGCCTTATCAGCGTCTGCGAGTGACTGGGAAGCTCCGTCCTGTCCTGCATACTCGTCAGTGATGATGCAAGTCTTAACGCCTTCAGCCTCAATCTTCTTGCAGTTCATGATCAGGTCAGTATCAGGGTTACCGAAACCTTCCTGAGATACGATAGCTCCGTCAAGTCCTAAGAACTTGCACAGCTTAGCAGTCCAGTTGGATGATCTTTCCTTATCAGCCAGATATACGTTCTCATTTGTAATGATAACGCCAACGAAGTTCAGAGTCTTGCCGTGTGCAGCGAAGAGCTCTTCAATTACTGGGTTGTTCTGGTGATGGTAAGTAGTGTTCTTATCGCATGCGGATACGCAGTTTCCTGAAATGATAGCGCCGTCGAAAATTTCTGTAGGCATAATCATTGTTGTCAGTGACTGCTTAGCGTCAACTCCGTATACATATGTATCGTGGAGCAGACCCTGTGACTGCAGCATGAGTACGTAAGCAACTCTTGGGAGTCCCTTGAACTTCTCAATACCATCAGTAATAGTCTCAGACTCGTAAGTCTTAACTTCCTTAGCCTCAAGATCCTTAGCGAGCTCTCCGAGGTATGTAGCAACCTTGAGACCTGCAATTCTTACAGCCTTCTCATAAGTGTGCTGATCCTTACCCTCAACAGGCTCAACCTTGATAACTACGTTATTAGTCTGTGAGAATGGTGTGTACTTAGCACCCTCTCCAGTCATATCGATGATTCCTTCCTGGAAACCAACGATCTTACCTGTAGTAACTACAGCAGCGCCCTTCAGTACGTTAGTTCTGCCTTCTCCTACAGTGTCAACTTTGTGCATCCAGCCAGGGAATACTCCTCCCTTACCTGAAACCTTTACTCTTGGCTCGATTACGTCCTTAACAGGAGTAATTCTTACAGATTCGCCTGGTCTTGCGATATCAACTTCGCAGGAAGCCAGGACTTCATCTTCCAAGACAAGGCTCTTTACTGCTTCCTTGTCAACGAAGAGGGTAGTTCCCTCGATCTTGGACTCGGATGCGAACTGAATGTCTTCAATCTTAATCAGACCTAATTCCAGTTTCATGCTTAACCTCCTTTAAAATATGTTGTGCAATAGAATCTATTATTTATCTATCGCACTGCTAATTAATGATAAGTCGATTTCGGCATAATCGGCCTTCATTGCTTGCGTAGCATTTACGCCTCTGTTAGGTCGTTCAACAAGCGCGAACTTATCAAAGGTCGCAATTGCCTCCTCCATGAGAATAATGTTGTCGTAATCAACTTTGCCAGGTTTCTTGGATACAGCAATGCTCCTGTATGGTGTTTCGTTAGGCTTGATGCTTCCCATCAGAGGATGGGTCAGGAGCTGGTGCCCCATATGCAACATATCACGAACTCTTACAAGAACGTCTCTGTATGTGCCGTCAATCATAATGACCTCATATCCACGTTTATCATTGTCGTACTTATTTAGGGTTAAGGTATTATTTGTAACAATTATCATCTTTAAAAATATGTGCCAATAAAAATGACAGCCCAAACCAACGGCTAAGCTGTCTCTGTCCATTGTACCTGAGAGATTATTACCCGATAACCCGGATAATTTGCACCTTCGGTGCACATCTAATATGTGCTCTCCAGAGTTTTGTCCGGTTGCAGTCATTGCTGCGCATAGGCAGTACCTGAGATGTTATGATACCGGTTGCCACGCCGATATCAGTTAACCCTTTGGTGCACAAAGAGCATGCTCTCCTGCAACTTTTATCCAACATATTCTCGGTTGTTAATATTTTACCAATATACAATAGATGTTTTCAATACATTTTCAATGCATTATGTAAAAATACAATACAATACATTATTAACACGTTTTTTACGCGATTTTTATGTGATAATATATAGCACAAATACTATATATATCACTCCTTAATAATCGTAATACTATATAGGTGGCTTATGGAAAAAACTGTTAGATTGTACACTAGACAGAATGACAAAACACTTGGCGAGCTCGAAAGAAACGGTCGAATTATCAACCGCAGCATGTATGTGCGCATGCATTTCGGTGATATGGCAGATCACTACATGGAGAGCTATGCCTGGTTCACCAAAATTGCATCAACTATGGTTCCCAAGCCTGATGATGTAGACGCATCCATATGGTGCACTACCAGTCACGAATATTGCCTGCGCCCAATAGAAGGCACGGTTGTATATATCCTTGATGTTCCAGAATCTCAGGTTATTTATTTCGATGAGGGAAAATGGGATTACGTTCTTAACCGCATATATATTCCGGAAAATGAAGAAGACCGAATTTCTTATCAGAATCACCTCAAAGAAATCGGTCTTAACAACAGTTGGGATATATTCAGCCCTAAATATGCCGGTGCATTCCCAGATGAAGTTCAGCGCGTCCGCGACAGCTGGAAGCGCATCTTCACCATCGATGAATGGCATATCTATAATGTATGCGGAAATATCTGGGAAATCCGCAAGGAATGGATTCACAAGATCGTGCATCCAGGTGAAGAAGTCAGCGATTAGCTTAATGTAACCTTGGCTGCTCTCTCAGGATGAAACTCGTTGTACAGGTCGTCGGAATTGTGTGATGTATAATCATTCAGCTGACGGCCTTCAAGAGTATATGTGCACACATACTTCTTTCCATCCAGAGTTACCCAATGTTCCTCGTCCCAAGTCATATATCCAACCTCATCGGATATTTTCTCTGCAAGAATGCAGTCAACCTGACGACCATCAATAATCTTCTGAACAAGTTCTTCTGAGCTGAGCTCCAGCTCTTCTTTATTTACAGTATCGTAAACTTTCATTTCTATCCTCCATTGCGTATATTGTAATCAATCGTTAATATCTCGAAACGCTAATGAGTATACCATTATTCTGTCTATTGTCAAACAGAATATGTTATTAGGCTTTACTTCGCGTCCTGCGACAATTTGGCCCTAATGAACATATCTATATCGCCGTCCATCACCGCATTGACGTTCGCCGTCTCTGCACCCGTCCTCGTATCCTTAACCATCGTATATGGCTGGAATACATAGTTGCGAATCTGTGAGCCCCAAGTCGCCATCGACTGGTCTCCCTTGATTTCGTTAAGACTCTCCTTGTGTTCCTCCTCGGCAATCCTTGTCAATTTGGACACAAGTATCTTCATTGCAACTTCCCTGTTCATTATCTGAGATCTCTCATTCTGACAGGTTACTACTATATTAGTAGGCAGGTGGGTAATTCTAACGGCACTGTCAGTCGTATTAACGTGCTGGCCACCGGCACCACCTGATCTATAGGTGTCAATCTTGAGATCCTCCGGATTGATAGTAATCTCTATTTCATCAGACATTTCAGGTAGAACTTCAACAGCTGCAAATGATGTCTGTCTCTTGTTCTGAGCGTTGAATGGTGACAGTCTTACCAACCTGTGAACACCGTTCTCACTCTTAAGATAACCGTATGCATTCTCGCCTTCAATCTGAATGGTCGAGCTCTTGATGCCATAATCGACATCAGCCTGTCTATCCAGGATTTTGGTCTTAAAGCCCTTGCGCTCGCAGTATCTCAGGTACATTCTCTCGAGCATCTCTGCCCAGTCATTGGCATCAACACCACCTGTACCTGAATGGATGCTGAGAATTGCATTGCTGCTATCGTACTTGCCTGAGAGTAGCATTTCGAGCTTCATATCTTCCAGATCATTCATCAGCTGATCGTAGTTCTTGATAATAGATCTCGCCTCATCCTCGTCTCCGAGTTCCTCTGCTATTTCAACAAGGTCAGGTATCTCGGTTAGATGTGACTCAAGTAGCTCATAGCGAGAAAGCCTATCCTCATAGATCTTCTTCTCCTTGAGCACTGCCTGAGCAGCTCTCTGGTCATTCCAGAAACCATCCTCGAGACTCTTCTTCTCCAGCTCGGCAATTTTATTCTTAAGACCGTCCGGGTCAAAGATAATCTCCCACTTCATGTAGCTTGTCCACAGCTGCAGGAAGTTGACTCTTTAATTCGTCCAGTATCAACATAGTCCTATCCTCTTTCTCATCAGACCTATCATTTCAGCTTGCATATTTGCAGGCAATTCCGAGTCTTCAATTATTTCTATATACTTATCTACACGCGAGAAGATTTTGTCAATAATACGATTAGCTGTCTTCTCGTTAATACCGCACTTCTCTGCAAGAAGTACAAAATCCCCGCGTTTCAAATTTGATTTCTTTCCATTAAGCGTTAAAGCCAGTTCCTCATTATCTTCTCTGAGGAAGAGATTAACCGGTAGTATATCGTAGGCAGGGGCAAGAACAAACTCTCTATTGGCTGGTTCCATCTCAATCAGAGAGAAATTCTTAAGATGCATATCAGAGTTACCAACTAAATATGAAATCAAGACTCTCATAAAGAATTCTGTACAATCATATCCACTTCGCGTTGAATAATGCTTTATTATATCCACGCATTTTTCGTATGACCCTTTATATTTATCTTCGGTCATCCTTCCGCCTAGCTGACAGAAATCTTCCATTGCTAATTTGAAAACATGCTCTTTTACAAAACACCGGTCTATACGCTTAGTTATATATGCCCATTCTCCATCCAATTCAATCAAACCATGTGGGACGACTTTGATGCCGGCAGCCACAGCTATGTCCATAGCAACATCCTCAGCCTCAGGCATATGTTTATATTCATCCGTTTGAGGTTTGAGTATATATCCTGCAGGATAATTTATCAGTGTTAGTCTATTTGTTCTTCCTCTTTCCAGATTAAGAGACAGTTTCTTCTGAACACCCGTAACAGTAAGCTTATTGTTTACGCTTTGCTCGGCCAGTTCCTGTAATTTTTCCTTAGTAAGGTCAATTACAGGCATTGAAGTTGTCCCGAAAAAAGATTTATCTATCTTCATTCTGAACCTCCTCAATACTAACATCCCCAATGCAATCCATACAGGAAACAAGCAGGAGCCCAAATCGGTCGTTGTAGTTGATCTTCCAGTTACGAACGACGACATCCAGCAACCAACCCTCAGGTATCAATCCATCGAAGAAGGGCATCAGGACCTTGGACTCATACGCATTTTCGCTAAGTGGCATGGTTAAACTGACCGCTACAGCAGCCTCATCCTCAAGATACTCCGGAAGATATGAGAATTGATATCCATCTTCGGTTTCACAGAGTATTCCTGCTGGTTTACCTTGAATCCAAACTCTTGATCTACGATAATATGCCATTACTTATCTATTCTTCCGGGAACCGCCTGCATATCAAACATTGCTAGCGCCTGATTGACCTTGTCGAGGCGAACGGTTTCCTTGCCCTGCTCCAGTTCCCTTACAAAACGCAGCCCGAGTCCTGATCTCAATGCAAACTCTTCCTGAGTCAGCCCCAGCTTGCGTCGTTCTGTTTTAATATACTTTCCTATTGTATTCATGTCCATATTATATACCCGTAAAGGTATAAAATCAATGCATCTATATAAAATTATACCCTATTGGTTGCAATTGCATATCTTATAACACACGTTGCACCCGATAGGGTATATTCATTGTTATGCAATTTCAAAAATTCCGTACAAATCTTTTATGGTCTCCGCGACATATGTTGGCTGATATCCGATTTCACCCAGCTGGTCAGCCGTTGTTACTTCGCCCCAGCCAACCAGTACGCTATCAACTCCGGCATTAATCGCACAGCAAATATCAAATCTCGTATCTCCGAACATCAGAGCCTCCTCTGGTGTGCCGCCCAGCTTTTCTAGTGCTACCAGGCAGGTATCAGGTGCCGGTTTGTGATTGCTAACATCATCCATAGAGACTATGGCATCAAAGCAATCTGTGATTCCAAATTGATTAAGATACTTCAGGGTTCCCTCTCTGGTTCTCGATGTTGCAATTGCCATCTTGTATCCACGTGACTTGAGATCACGGAGGATGTCCTCCATGCCATCGAAGATATATACCAGCTCATCGCAGTGTGCCAGCTGATAATCTCTATAATAATTGATTACATCCTCTGTAGGTATTGCAGGAAAACGCTGCTCTGCAGTGAACTTTAGCGTTTCCCCAAATGTACTCTTAATTATCTCTGCCGACTCGCGGTAACCTAGGAACTTCTCCCAAGTTGCCTGCCAAGATGCAATAATTACATCGTTCGTATTTATAACTGTTCCATCAAAATCGAATACCAGATACTTCTTCATTGTTCTTACCTTAAATCATTTGTATCTCCCAGGTTCTCTTCGATAAACTTTCTGACTGTCTCAATCCATTCATCTGTAATCTCATGGCTTGTCTCTACATATGCACCCATAACCGTACCACTATATCTTCCTGAGAAATTTGCAGTAACCATTACGAGTGACGATTCCTGAATGTTATCACCATCAACATCCATTGGGATCTTAGGGAATTCCACATCGAAGAACGATGCAGGCTTAATCTCATAATACTTGTCCTTTATTTTCTTACCCTTACTGTTCTTTACTACGAACTTAGGAATTTCGTCTGTCTGTACAACGTATGGTTTCGCAACAAAACTCATGCTGTCAATCTTAGGGATTGTAGTAGTTTTGGTCTTAGCCTTCACCTTCTTGCAGCGTGTGCAGATGTGACCGATCTTACCGTTTTTCTCAGTTGTAGCAGGGATGACATAGTTTTTCTTATAGTTGTGCCCCAGTTTCTTACCGTATGTGAAAGTCTTATTGCCAATTATTCCGCAGTTCTTACAAGTGTAGTAATACTTGGCAGCCTTGGTACAACTTGCCTTTCTAATGCGAGTATCTGCATTTCTTACCTTCTTAGTAAAGCTATGCTTCTTGGCCGGCATCTTGAGAGTGTATGACTTGATCTCTTTCTTGGTCATTTCTCTGAATTTGCCTGTTGTCTCGTCCTTGATTAGCCAAGTCCAGCAATCCTGACATTCATAGTGCTCCTCGTGTCCATTCCATCCACAGCAAGCTTCCTCTCTACCAATTAAGGTAGGAACATGTTCGCATCTTACTTCAGGTTTATCACCTATTGGTGTAGCGATTGCCTTGAGATTTAATTCATAACAGCCAGTCTGCTGAACTGAGTAATCTCCACACAGTGAGATAACCAGCTGAATCTTTTCATTAGTCTTAATGTCCTTGAGAGATATTGATGCTGTACACTTCTTGATGCTATCTCCGAGCTTAACGGCTACATCCTCGCCATTCTGTTCCTCGACAGTCCAAGCTCCGAGATATATGTTTCCTGCATAGTTGGAAGTAATGCTGAGATTGATGTCGCAATCCATCTTAGGTCTGATTGGTGCAATATTGGCACCAAGAGTCTCTGTCTCCTGATCTGCGATATCGAATTCGTAATCTGTTTCGAATACAGGCTCATCATAATAAATAGGATTTGCACCATCATCTTTACAATCTAAAACCCAATTTTCAATATTCTCAGCCATTGGCTCATTAGGGCCATAAGTTCTGAAGTCATATGCATCAGCAAATACGCCAAGCGGCATCATTGCAATTGCAATAATCAATGCCAGTAGAAACGCACTAATCCTTTTCATAAGGTCTTCCTTTCTTACATCAATCCACTACTAATTAATCAATAGCGCGAATTGAGATGTTCAGACTGAGAGGCTCTGCGGTAGCCAGCACTTAGTGAGAACAAGCGAATTGCTTGCAATGAGCGATGTTCGAACTTAGTACTGCTGCGTCAAGCCGCAGCGAGGCGAGAGCCGTACTCTCAGGATGAATGTTCTCAATTCGCTACCAGGCGCCTCCGCCGCCTCCGCCGAATCCGCCACCGGAGAATCCGCCTCCTCCTGATGAGAAGCCGCCACCAAGACCACCGCCATTCAGCCAATCGTTCTTGCTGATTCCGGAACCGGAAGTGTTAACAGGATACTGAATATGGTTGCTAACTCCAGCACTGCAGTTAGACATCATTCTGCCCATCAGATATCCATCGAAATATGTGAACCTTGTACCGCAATACCATTCAGGTCTAGGGATCTCGATGTGTTCGAAATTCTTGATCCACTTGTCGGATAGACCGAATACATATGCGTAAGGCATGATGTTATAGAAATATGAAGGATCTTCTTCAACTAGCTCCTTGAGCTTGTCAAGTTCGGCCGTTCTAATGAAGTCCTTGAATCCGAGTATCTTACCCATTAGGTCTGTATACTCAGGCTTTCTTGCCATTGAAATTGCTGCAAAGAATATGATAATTCCCTCGGCAACAAGAAGTGCCAGTCTATATGTCAGAGCCTGCACATCACCTATCATCTGCATAGTCTGTGATGACGCAATTGGCATGCCAAGTCCAATCTCTAGCCAGAATCCTGTCAGCAGTATTCTCAGAATTGTTTTGCGCTTCTTGGCACTGTGAATCTTATCAACTGCTGAACACACGCAGTATGCCGCACACCACATGCACAGACCGAAGAGTCCCTTCTCAATAGTGCTGTAGTGTATTCCTGAATGAGCTTCCCATGATGCGAATGCCATTACAGGGAGGGCTGCTAGAACGATGCAGACCAATCTAGCAACTCTAGAATTCGCAGAGTACACAGTCTTACTCTTAGTTAAGAACATATTCTGCAGATCTTCGATTGCTTCCTGGTACTTAGCTCCGAATTTGGTACCCAGTTCAGAGTTAATCGCAACTTCTCTTCCAGCGAATATGCCGTGATAAATATCCTTGATATACTCAGGCTCATTTCCTATTTCTTTGAGCTTGGTAAACTTGTAGTCATTCTCTCCGTATTCTTCTATTGAGAGGTACCCCTTATTAGCGAGATATATAATAGAAGAAACTATGTCGCATTTGTCTGCTGACTCGTCGATAATATATCCTATCTCGCCAGGTGTTAGATCTTCAGGTGGATAGAATTCGATGGTCTTAACCATGTGCTTGTCCCTGCCGAACATGAACCATATTACTGCAGCAGCAACAGGTCCAATTAGGAGCAGCATCATCGTCCAAGGTGTTACTTCGCCCACCTGTCTCTCGCCTGTCCAGTATCCCTCAGGCAGCTCCACGATTACAGTGATGCCGTTGTTCGCAGGAACATCGTAAGCCTCCACGTAAATTGTCTTGCCGTCACTACCTGCCTTAGCCGTAGCATTGACCGCATTCTCCTCTGACCAAGCCTCACCTGTGTAGAGTTGGATTTTGGACAAATCAGTCTTCTTAGGCAGCTTGATCAGCGCGCGTGCGTGATCTATTGATGTCTCCCAGCCTGTTGGAATTACGTTCAGCATCAGCCTATCGAGAGAATCGTCTCTGTCATCATAGGCCGTCATCTTATAAGCTATGCGATACTGATTAATTCCATCCAGAGTGTAATCTCCATCACCAATCTGGAGAACCTTATTGCCACCCTCCTGATACTCTTCATAATAGTAACCCGGAACGTCAACGTTGTTAATTGTAACGCCGTTATCCGGTATGTATCTGTAGATACCGTGATGTGGATACCAGAAGTCTACCGTGATATCCTCCTGAATATCGAATGAGTTGTTCTCATGAGCAACGACTTTCACATCAAAGCTATTTGTTCCATATGAGGCATCTGCCGCATATGATGTCTGGTAATATCCCAGCACCGTAGCTGCGATAAGCACAAGACTGGCTGCAATTGCCGCCAGTCTTATTGATAAACTCTTATTATTAGTCTTCATCTATAAATCCTCTTTGAATCCCTCTGAATGCATCTTAGGGAAGTTGAACATGTTAGCTACAACGCTGCTAGGAAATGACTCAACCGCATTGTTGTATTCCTTAACAACAGCGTTATAATACTTCTTTGCATTGTCGATATCCTTGTCGCTACCGGACTCCAGATATTTCTTGAGCTCCAGCTCCGCAGCCTCAATTCTGTTCTTCTTCGCATTGAGACCATTATAGAGCGCAATACCAAGGGCTGCGATAGCAATTAAAATAATAATAATTATTGTCATGCTTTCCTCCTACAGATTTTTGCCGCAGCAGTTCTTGTACTTCTTACCAGATCCGCATGGGCATGGATCATTACGTCCTACCTTAGGTGCGTCTCTGTGGATTGTCTCCTGCTTGCCGGTCTTCTCAGCCTTAGGAGCTGCTGCAGGTCCGTTACCCATTGCTGCAGCTTCATCATCTCTGTACTCTTCCTTGCTAGCCTTGCTAGGACCGCTAACAACATTACGTCTTGTTGCATTAGTTGTTACGGATACGTTGTAGCAGAACTTAACTGTTTCTTCTCTGATATCAGCAATCATCTCATCGAACATTGCAAATCCTTCCTTGGCATATGCAACTGCAGGATCCTGCTGTCCGTATCCTCTGAGTCCGATACCTTCCTTGAGCTGATCCATTGCGTCGATGTGATCCATCCAACGGTTATCTACTACTCTGAGGAGAATCATACGCTCAACTTCACGCATCTGCTCCTCGCCAATTTCGGCTTCCTTCTCAGCATAGAGATCATCGAATACAGCCTTGATATCGTCCTTGAGCTTGTCCTCGTCGAGTGAGTTGATGTAGTCCTCAGTGAAATCAAGTCTTCCCTTGAAGTTAGGTGTGATCTGAATGAGTCCCTCTGTTACTCTATCGAGTTCCCACTCTTCTGGGTACTTGGATTCCATAACTACTGGATCAACAATACCCTCGATTAGCTCGTAAGCCATGTTCTTGATATAACCGCTAACATCCTCTCCGTCGAGAACCATTCTTCTCTGCTCGTAGATGATTTCACGCTGCTTGTTCATTACATTGTCGTACTGAAGAACGTACTTACGAATTGCAAAGTTCTTACCCTCTACCTTCTTCTGTGCGTTCTCAATGGATCTGGAGAGAATGCCTGCCTCGATAGGAGTATCCTCATCCATTCCAGTTCTTTCGACTAATCCCTGCATTCTCTCTCCACCGAAGAGTCTCATTAGATCATCCTCAAGTGAGATGAAGAACTGTGTATTACCAGGGTCTCCCTGACGTCCGGAACGTCCACGCAGCTGGTTGTCGATACGTCTTGATTCATGTCTCTCTGTACCGATGATGCAGAGTCCTCCGAGCTCTCTAACCTTCTCCTGTTCGCCTGCTCTTTCAGCCTTGAACTGCTGGTGAAGTGCCTTGAACTTAGCTCTTGCTTCGTTCATCTCAGCATCGTCAGACTTCTCGAATCCTGTTGCGAAGCTAATCTGTTCAGGAGTGTATCCCTGCTTCTTCATTTCCTTCTTAGCTTCGAACTCTGGGTTGCCACCCAGGATGATATCGGTACCACGGCCTGCCATGTTAGTAGCGATAGTAACCGCTCCCAGACGACCTGCCTCTGCTACGATTTCGGCCTCCTGCTCATGGTGCTTGGCATTCAGTACGTTGTGCTTAACTCCGCGCTTCTTCAGCATGTCACTGATGAGCTCGGAAATCTCAATTGAAATTGTACCTACCAGTACAGGCTGTCCAATCTCGTGAGCCTCGCATACGCGATTAACGATTGCTTTGTACTTGCCCTTCTGTCTCGAATATACGGAATCCTCAAGGTCGTTACGTACAACGTCCTTGTTAGTAGGAATAACCAGTACATCCATGTTGTAAATGTCTCTAAATTCCTCTTCCTCTGTCTTGGCTGTACCAGTCATACCTGCCAGCTTGTTGTACATACGGAAGTAGTTCTGAAGAGTGATAGTTGCCAGAGTCTTGGACTCGGAACCTACCTTAACGCCTTCCTTGGCTTCGATTGCCTGGTGAAGTCCGTTACTGAATCTACGTCCATACATCAGACGTCCTGTGAACTCGTCAACGATGAGAATCTCGCCGTCCTTAACGATGTAGTCAACATCCCTCTTCATCAGATAGTTGGCACGGAGAGCCTGGTTAACATAGTGGTTGAGTTCCATGTTGTCAGGATCTGAGAAGTTATCTATGCCAAAATATTTCTCGCAGACCTTAACACCTTCATCTGTAAGTGCGATCTGGTTGTCTTTCTCGTCAATCTTGTAGTCTGCGCCCTCATTCAGTGTCTTAACGAATGAGTTAGCATTTCTGTACATGCTGGAGGAATCAACACCTCTACCGGAAATGATAAGAGGAGTTCTTGCCTCATCGATAAGGATGGAGTCGACCTCGTCGACGATAGCGTAGTTGAGCTCTCTCTGTGTGAGTTCTTCCTTGTAAGTAACCATGTTGTCACGCAGGTAGTCAAAACCGAACTCATTGTTAGTTCCGTATGTGATATCTGCCATGTACTGTTCATGTCTTGCAGGTCCTTCGACAGCGTGGATAACACAGCCGACCTTGAGTCCGAGGAAGCTATACAGCTTGCCCATCCACTCTGCGTCACGCTTTGCGAGGTAATCGTTGACTGTTACAACGTGAACGCCTCTGCCGTCGAGCGCGTTGAGGTATGCTGGCAGTGTAGCTACCAGAGTCTTACCTTCACCTGTCTTCATCTCAGAGATACGTCCCTGATGAAGAACGATACCGCCGATGAGCTGTACTCTAAAGTGCTTCATTCCCAGGCTACGCCATGCACCTTCACGACATACGGCGAAGGCTTCAGGCAGGATATCGTCCAATGTCTCTCCCTGAGTAAGACGGTCCTTGAATTCCTGAGTCTTAGCTCTCAGGTCATCATCAGATAGAGCCTGCATTGATTCATCAAGAGCCTCAATCTGATCGACGATCTTCTCTATTTTCTTGATTTCCTTGGCATTAAGATCACCAAAGATTTTCTCTACTAAACTCATTTCAGTACTTTCCTTTCTAGGTCTATTGTTCAAGACCAACTAGTCTTCTTTATCTTCTCTATCCTCCACCTTAATGCGTGTCATAAGTGCACGCTTGCCGTCACACTTGGTGACCTTAACGTGGAATAGCTTGTGTCTTGATTCATAGTCGAATTTGTCGCCTTCCCTAGGCATTCTATCTAGTTCGATCATTACCCAACCGTTGATAGTTGTTGCATCGGCCTCTATCTCTTCATCGAACATATCGAAGAAGTCTTCGAGGTTAGCTCCACCACTAACATTGAATGTATTGTGTCCTGCTGGAATAACATCCTTGCTAACTACAGCATCGTGCTCATCGTAGATATCTCCTACGATTTCCTCGATGATGTCCTCGAGTGTTACCAGTCCAGTAGTTCCACCATATTCATCAACAACGATAGCAATGTGAGTCTTCTTCTGCTGCATCTTCTTGAGCAGAACTGCAGCCTTCAAGCTCTCAGCTACGTAAGCAACTGGCTTGATAATCTTCTCTACATCCTTCTTGTTCTTAACTTCGTTGTTGTGGAAGTCCTTCTGGTTGATGACACCAATGATGTTATCCAAGTCATCCTCATAAACAGGAAGTCTTGAGAGGCCTGACTCCTTGAACATCTTCTTGATCTCAGCTACTGTATCTTCCTTGTCGATAGCGATGATATCTACTCTAGGAGTAAGGATATCTATTGCTTCAACGTCGTTAAAGTCGATAGCGTTGGAAATCAGTTCACTCTGTTCCTCACTGATTGCACCGCCTGCCTCAGCTTCTTCAACGATAGTCAGGAGCTCATCCTCAGAAAACTCTGGTTCATCATTGGCACCAATCATCTTCTTGAGGAATACCTTGAGTCCTGCAAAGCACATTGTGATTGGCTTTAAGATGATCATCAGTCCGTTGATCATTGGAGCAAGGAACAGTGCTGCAGCTTCAGGCTTCTCTCGTGCGATGATCTTCGGAGAAACCTCTCCGAAGACCAGCACGATAATTGTGATTCCAATAGTTGCGATTGTAGGTCCGAATTTGGCACCCCATGTCGCAATACTGAATACTGTTGCTACTGTAGTCATGGCAATATTCGAAATATTATTGCCAACCAGTATTGTTGTAATTAGATTGTCAAAATCTTCATCCAGTCTAAGTACCAGCTCTGCTCTCTTGTTATCATCAGCTGCAAGATTCTTCATCTTGATTTTGTTGAAACAGGAGAATGCTGTCTCAGTTGAGGAGAAGAACATTGAACATATAACTAGAAATATAATCGCGATTATATACCCGGCCAAAATGTCCTCCTATCCGTTCTAGTCGTTACTACACTAGTCCTCAGGTCTTACGATTGACCACTCAAGAGTTGTCTCGATGTTAGGCTCATTGTAGTTGTCTCTGTTGTATGTTAGATATGCCTTGGCAGTATATGCACCTGCCTCAGAGGCTCTGTTGTCCATGTATCTTACGTCGATAACAGCAGGCATGTTCTCAAGGTATACCTTCTTAACCTCACCGTCATACTCGAATGGCTCGTTATATGACCACTTAACATCAGTGATGTCGAATGTTGCCTTTTCAATATGCCATACGCAGTCAACGATATCATCTGCAATGTAGTTCTTAGTATCGTAGATGAGTTTTGCCTTGGCAATGTATGTGCCTGCGCCAACCTTGCTGTTGTTAACGTAGATAACGTCGATACCACTAGGTACTCCTGCCAGAGTAACAGTCTTAACCTGGTCATCATATACGAGGAGTGAATTCTCATCGTATGTCCAAGTGATGCTGTTAGTGTCAATTCTGCTCTTCTGGATTCTCCATCTCAGAGGCTCAACTGCTGGAGTATTGTAGTTCTCTGGTCTGTCATATGAGAGAACTGCTTCTGCGGTGTATGAACCTGCATCAGTTGCCTTGTTGCCGTAGTAGTTATCAACTCTTACGCCCTCTGGGAGTCCTGTTACTGCAACAAGCTTCTCGTCTCCGTCGTATACAAAGTCATTACTGTATACCCATTGTACTTTGGACATGTCGTAAGTTGCCTTCTCGATTTCCCAGATGCATCCCTTAATTGGATGTGGCTTGTTGTAGTTGATTTCATCCTTAAGTTCGAGAGCTGCATGTGCCTCATATCTTCCAGAATCAACTGCAGTATTAGTGATGTAGTGGATATTTAATTCCTCAGGAACGCCGATGAGCTCAACACTCTTCTCTGTTCCATCATATACGATGTGATGGTTATAATCCCAACGTACATTGGACATATCCAGAGTTGCCTTCTTAATCTCCCAACGGAACTCTGTAACCAGCTGATCCTTGTAGTTGACAGTGTCGATTGGTGTAATGATAGCCTTAGCGTAGTAAATGCCTGCATCTGTTGCTTCATTGCCCTCGATGCTAACCTCGAATCCCTCAGGAACACCAACGTATCTTACAACTGGCTCTTCCTCTACTGGCTCTGGTACAACTTCCTTCTTACGTGAGAAGAGTCTGTCAAGGAATGCTCCTGCATCAATCTTTTCAGGTTTCTTGACTGTAGCCAGTCCAACACTATGTGGCTGACCGTTATACATGAATGGCTCTGTATATGTCCACAGCAGATTCTCTGCTCTAACAGGAATCTCTGCAGGCTCAATAGTCCAGTTGCAACCACCGAATATTGGTGCCTCGAAATTGTTAGCATCGTATGAGAATATAGCCTCTGCATAGTATTCTCCTGCATCAACACCAGTATTGTGCTTGTATGTAACAGTCAGTCCTACAGGCAGATTAGCCAGCTTGACTGATTTAGTTCTGCCATCATATACGAAGGCATCGTTATAATCCCAGAATACTCCGCCCATGTCGAAGCTATTCTTCTTAATCTCCCAAGTGCAACCGCTTACCGATGGCTCGTTGTAGTTAGCCTCATCGTAGTGGAATGTTGCCGATGCCAGATACTGACCTGCTGCAGACTTGTTGTTGTCGCTATAGATAGGTCTGATATCTGCAGGATATCCTTCGAGTTCAACGCTCTTGTTCTTGCCGTCGTATACGAATGTTCTCTCGCTGACCCATCTAGTCTGAGTCATATCGTAATCAGCCTTCTTGATTTCCCAATCAATGCTGATAGGAGCAGGAACATAATAGTTGTTAGCATCAAATGCTATGAACTCTGCCTCTGCGGTATACTGACCAGCAACAGTCTCAACGTTGCCGTAGTAGTTAACTGAGAAGTTGGATGGAACTCCTGTCAGAGCTACCAACTTGGCATTGCCGTCATATACGAATGCCTGAGCATAATCCCAAGTAATTGCGCTGATGTCGCAGCTAGCCTTGTTGATAATCCATGGACATCTCATCTCGGCTGGGATGTTGTAGTTGTCTGCATCAGTTGTGAATCTTGCAACAGCTACATACTCACCAGCATCAGTTGCCTTGTTGTTCTCATAGCGAACTGATACGTTATTAGGCAGTCCGGTTACTTCTACTCCGTGAACTCTGCCATCGTATGTAAATTCTTGTGTATAATCCCATCTTACGTTGCTGAGATCGCAATCAGCCTTGTCGATGGACCACTCGCATGTCATGTGCTCTGGAGTGCTGTAGTTGGATGACTTGGTAACAAATTCTGCAACTGCATGATATGTTCCTGCTGATGCAGCCTTGTCGCCGCTATATCTTACATCCAGTCCCTCTGGTACGTTGACCAGTTCAACGGACTTCATCTCGCCATCATATACGAAGCTGCCCGGAATGTAATCCCAGTAAACACCAGCCATATCGATTGTTGCCGGAGCAATCTCCCAATGACAATCTTCAACAACTGGTCTGTTGTAGTTAAGCTCATCATCGATAACCAATGTAGCGCTAGCTATATATCTACCAACATCCTTAGCCTCGTTGTTCATGTAGCTAGCTACGATGCCATTAGGCAGATTGTCGAGGTAGATAGACTGTTCTCTTGAGTTATAAATCTTAGGTGAATCGTATCTCCAACGAACATCAGACATGTCGTAATCGGCCTTAACGATCTCCCAATTACAATCCATAACACTAGGAATGTTGTAGTTCTCGTTATCAAACAGCACGAACTCAGCTCTTGCTGTATAGAGTCCTGCATTAGTCTCACAGTTGCCGCTATACAGAGCTCTTACTCCCTTAGGAACTCCTGTCAGGCTGACCTCATGCATTCTGCCGTTGTATGTGAATTCTGAGGTGTAGTTCCACTCAACTTCTGACATATCGATGTCTGCTCTCTCGATGACCCATCTGCATGCATCTACTCTAGGTGCATTGTAGTTAAATCCATCTTCAAGAGTCAGATGTGCATTGGCAACGTAGATGCCGGCCTCGATACCGTAGTTGCCATCGTAAGTAGCTGTAATACCATCAGGCAGTCCTCTCAGTACTATACGCTTCTCAAATCCATCGTACTTGAATGGCCTCTCGTAGTCCCAGAACACGCCTGTCATGATGTAATCACCCTTTTCGATTCTCCATGCGAGTTCAGGCATGCTGACTGGAAGGCAATTGTCGCTATTAACAGGAATGAGTTCTGCTGTTGCATAATACAGTCCTGCATTGGTTGCAGTCGCATTGTCATACTCAACCAATACGCCATCAGGCAGATTAACAAGTCTTACGCTCTTCTCCATTCCGTCGTACTTGAATGATTCCTCGTAATCCCAGCTAACCTTGCTAATATCTATGCTAGCCTTGTTGATCTGCCACTTGCAGTCAGGGAAGCTTGGTTTCTCGTAATTAAACTCGTCATATTCGAAGTCTACGCTAGCAACGAACTCTCCAGCATTAATTGAGGCATTGCCTTCGTAAACAGGAATGATACCATCCGGAATATTTCTGAGTGTTACATACTTCTCAGCTCCGTCATATGTGAACTCTGTCTCAGACTGCCAGCAAACACGTGACATATCCACAGTGCCTCTAACGATTGCCCATCTGAGTTCTATTGGATCGATATCCTTATAGTTATCTGCATCCTGTACTTCAAAGCATGCTGTTGCAACATATGTGCCAACAGTAGTTGCTGTATTACCCTCGTAGTGAACAGTTACACCCTTAGGAATATCTTCCAGAACTACAGTCTTGCGGCTGCCGTCATATGTGAATGCTGTATTGTAATCCCATGCAATATTGGATACCTCAAATGTGCCCTTCTGGATTGTCCACTTAAAGTGCAGTGGTTCTGGTGCCTCGAAGTTCTCCGCATCTATTGCGTGGAATGTAGCGATTGTCTCATGGTCTCCAGCAGTAATCGCTGTATCTCCAGAGTATTCAACCTTGATGTTATCGCCAAGGTCGCTGAGAATTCTTACAGACTTCTCTGTGCCGTCGTATACGAAGTTGCTGTAGTCAGTCCACTCGAGATCCATTCTGTCGAGTGCAGCCTTTCTGATAGACCATGCGCATCCGTTAATCTCTGGAATCTCATAGTTCTCAGGATCTGATGGCATCAGCTTGGCTGTTGCAACATACTTACCTGACTCCATCTTGCTGTTGTTAGTGTATTCAGCAGAGATACCTTCTGGAATGTTAACCAGATATACTTCCTTGGTCTCGCCATCATAGTCAAATGGCTCAGTATAGTTCCAACGAACCTCGGAAATATCGTATTTTGCCTTGTTGATCTGCCACTGACAGTCAGCTGGCTGTGCAACTTCATAGTTGCGGTTGTCGTACTTCAGGTCAGCATGAGCTGTATATACACCAGCGTTAACACCTGAACCGTTCTCAATTAACGCATATACGCCAAGTGGCAGTCCCTGCAGCTCAATAGTCTTAGTTGTGCCGTCATATTCGAATGGCTCAGTGTAGCTCCAGTGAACCTGACTCATATCTGCGACAGCCTTCTTGATACTCCATCTAATATTCATATCAGCAGGTGTAATGTAGTTGTGACTGTCTAATGAAATGAATGTTGCTGTTGCAATATAGTCACCAACATCAGTTCCGATGTAGTTACGATATCTTGCTGACAGACCGTTAGGAAGTCCTGTCAGATCTACGGAATGTGACTCCTTGTCGTATGTGAACGGACCCTGGTAGTTCCACTTTACCTCAGACATGTTGTACTGAGCCTTCTTAATCTCCCACTCGTACTCCAGTTGCTGATGTGTACAGTAATTGCCACGCATAGTAGCTCTTGCCAGATAGTTGCCGGCCATAACTTCATCAGCGCCTACGTACTCAACCTCAACGTCATCTGGAAGATTGTTAATTCTTACGCTCTTAGTGTAGCCATCGAATACGAAATCATCGTAGCTAGTCCACTCGAAATCTCTAGCATCGAGGACCTTTCTGTTAATCTTCCATGTGCAAGGCTGAACAGCATCTGGTTCCTCGTAGTTGTCTTCATCGTAGCCAAACTTGGCAACTGCTGTCATAACACCTGCGTTAGTTCCTACGTTACCAGTGTATGTAACAGTAAGCTCTTCAGGTACTCCTGTCAGCTTGATTGACTTCTCTGTGCCGTCATATACGAACTCATCCAGATAATCCCACTTAACCTCGGACATGTCGTATCTTGCCTTCTTGATTCTCCACTCGTAGTTCTTGATACGAACCGGAATGTCGAAGTTGTTTCTGTCGTATTCGAGTTCAACAGATGTGCTGTATACACCAGCACTTGTTGCTGTATTGTTGCCATAAACGGCAGTAATACCTTCTGGAAGGCCTTCCAGCCATACCTTTTTAGGTGTACCGTCATATGTCATACTGCTTGTCTCTGCCCAACGTACTTTGGACAGATCCATTCCTGCTTTGTGTATTCTGATAGGAACAGCATTGGAAACAGTTGTGCCGCTCTTGTTAGTTGCGCACAGTCTAACAAGATAGCCATTGTATGAAACAGGCAGGATAGCCTTGCGATCGATAGGGGTATAGCTGCCCTCCTCACCAGTAGGGCTGATCTCAAGATATCCGTATATTGATTCGTCATCCTCTGAGATGATTTCTGGAGTTTCAATTGGAAGAGGTTGTCCATATTGGAACTCAGGAATTGCCTCAAGAACGCCTATCTTAGGTGGACGTCCCCAAATTGCATAGAGCTCGAGGTCGTTATCAACTGATGAGAGTTCATCGCCAGGCAGGTATGTCTTACCGCTGCCATCGCGCTTCTCATTCCAGCCGAGGAACTTGTAGTCATATCCAGGCTTCTCAAACTGAACGTCTTCGATGAAGTACTGGAAATCTGACAGAGTCTCTCTGCTAACTCTGAGCTGTCTGCCACGATTCTCATGATATGTAACGACGCCGCCCTTTACGGACAGTACCTTAGCCATTTTGTACTTACCTGTGTCTCTGATCAGCAGATTGCCACAGTCGGTTGTTCCGTCTCCAGTTGTGCTGAAGTCATATCCCAGACACAGTGCCATCAGGCTGTTACATCTTGAGAACATGTTACGCATGTTCTTAACTCTCTGTGTGTCAAACGAAGACAGGTCAAGTGAAGACAGATTGCGGCATCCGCTAAACATTCTGCCCATATCCAGTACCTTAGATGTATTGAATCCTGTCAGGTCAAGGTTGGTTAACTCTGAGCAGTTCTCGAACATGGATGACATGTCAATAACTTCAGATGTGTCGAGTCCAGTGAGTTTAACTCTAGTTAGATTAACACAGTCCTTGAACATTCCTGCGAGAGATGAACCTCTGGACAGGGAAATCTGTCCGTCCACAGATACCTCTGTGATCATGTCTCGCACGCTATCCCATGGTGCTGGCTCAGCCTCAAGGGAGTTGGCAAAGCCTGATCCGATTGCGAGGAAACCTGCGTCATCAATGCCCCAGAGGCAGGTTCCCCATTCTCCTGATTTAATAATGTTCTGTTCCATAATGTTGTCCTTTATTTATAAAAAATAGGATTAGCGCATAATACGCAAATATACATAATGATTATATAATAAAAGTCTTGCAAACTCAATAAAAAAGGCGCCTTTCGGCGCCTAATTTTAACAGATTTCCTACAGATTAAAATGTTTTTAGAACATTGGCTGAACAGCTCCGCTGTAGTTCTCCTCGATGTATGCCTTAACAGCGTCGCTCTGCAGAGCCTTAACGAGTGCTACGATCTTGTCGCTTCCCTCGTTGCCATTAGCGCAAGCGATGATGTTAACATACTGCTCAGCAATCAGTTCAGACTCAGCTGTCTCTGTTGCGAGAGCATCAGCAATCTTAAGTCCTGCCTCAAGTGCATAGTTACCATTGATTACTGCTACAGCTAATTCTTCAAGCTGTCCTGGCAGCATTGCAGCCTCAAGTTCCTTAACCTCAATATTCTTAGTTTTGTCTACGATATCCAGAACTGTTGCATTAACTCCAGCGCCTTCCTTCAGAGTGATTACGCCCTGCTCTGCAAGAAGTCCAAGTGCTCTAGCTTCGTTAGTTGGATCGTTAGGAACTCCGATTACATCGCCATCAGCGAGTTCGTCAAGTGACTTCTTAGTTCCTGCGTAAATTCCCATTGGTTCGTAGTGAATTCCGCCAGCATTAACGAGGTCTGTTACATTCTCCTCGTTATATGAATTCAGGTAGTTAATGTGCTGGAAGTAGTTAGCATCGCAATCGCCATCTGTTACTGCCTGGTTAGGCTTAACATAGTCTTCCATTACTACAACTTCGAGATTCCATCCGTCCTCTGCCAGAATATCCTTAACAACGTTCTCAAGGATTTCTGCGTGAGGGGCAGGTGTAGCTGCTACTATGATTGTCTTCTCTGCATCAGCTGAATCGCTGCCACCGCAAGCTGTACAGAATGCAAGTGTCAATGCGAGCGCTAATACGATTACTGTGATTTTCTTAATGTTCTTCATAGTTATCCCCTTTCATTTTTTGTTATATCTTAGTTAAATTGACACCTTAGTTGATGCGGTTATCGAGTTTGGCCGCGATTCTGATTCCCAGTTCCTGCAGGATTTGTACCAGTATTACCAGAACCAGTACTGTAATCCACATTGTTGTAGGTTGGAATCTATAGAGTCCATATCTTATCGCTATGTCTCCCAATCCACCGCCTCCGATAGATCCTGCCATTGCTGAATATCCCAGAATTGTAATTGTGGCAACTGCGGCTCCGTTCAGGAGTGATGGTCTTGCCTCAAGAAGCATAACCTTGAGGATAATCTGCATATTACTAGCTCCCATTGATTGGGCTGCTTCAATTACTCCCGGATCAACCTCTAGCAAAGACTGTTCAACCAATCTTGCTACGAATGGTGCTGCAGCTACTATAAGTGCTGCAGTCGTTGCTGATGTTCCGATACCGGTACCGATTATTTTTCTGATGTATGGCATCAAAGCAATCATCAGTATGAGGAATGGTACCGAACGTACAACATTGACTATAAATCCCATTACCTTGTTGTACGCATTCTTAGGGCTAATTCCATTTGGACTGGTTACAATTAACGATACTCCAATTGGAAGTCCTATCAGATATGCAACCAAAGTTGCCACCAGCGTCATGTACAAAGTCTGCAGCAGACCTTCCCAAAGTAGACTAGTTAGTGTTGATGCATCCATACTATCCCACCTCCTCTTCTACTTCAATCTCTGTAAACTCAACGTCTTTAGCAATCAGGAATTCTTTCTGTCTAGCTGCCATTTTAGGGTCATCTGACAGACAGATTACCATAGTTCCTCTCTGTTCATCTCCGACTACGTCCATGTCAGCATAGAGGAAGTTAACAGGTGCTCCGAGCTCCATAATCATCTTGGAAATGATTGGCTCGTGTGCGCTCTTGCCATCGAATACAAGTCTCAGTCTGTGCTTGGTTGATGTCTTGCCCTCGCGGCTTTCCTTCTGTCCATCTGGGAAGAAGAGTTTCTTAGCTGCTTGAGTCTTAGGGTGTGCGAAGATTTCCTTAACCTCGCCACTCTCTACGATCTCACCGCTTTCGATGATTGCAACCTTCTTGCACAGCTGCTTGATAACGCCCATCTCGTGAGTGATTACTACGAGAGTAATGCCTCTCTCCTCGTTGATCTTCTTGAGCAGCTCGAGAATCGCTCTTGTAGTCTTAGGGTCGAGAGCTGAAGTAGCTTCGTCACAGAGGATAACATCAGGGTCAGATGCTAGAGCTCTTGCAATAGCTACTCTCTGCTTCTGTCCTCCGGAGAGCTGTGATGGATATGAATGTGCTCTTTCCTCCAGGTCTACAACCTTGAGAAGCTCCATCGCTTTCTTCTTAGCTTCTTCCTTAGGTACTCCTGCAAGTTCGAGTGGGAAGCAAATATTGCCAATTGCATCCCTCTGCATCAGCAGGTTGAACTGCTGGAAGATCATGGATATCTTGCGTCTCTTCTTGTTGAGTTCTGCTGTCTTGATTCCCATTAGATTCTCTCCCTCGAAGACTACCTTGCCTTCGGTTGGAGTTTCCAAGAGGTTGATTGTTCTTACCAGCGTGGATTTGCCCGCTCCGGAGAGTCCGATAATTCCATAGGAATCGCCAGCCTTGATATCTAGGTTGATGTCCTTCAGCGCTACTACCTTGCCACCCTTGGTGTCAAATTCCTTAGTAACATTCTGAAGGCTAATAATAGTGTCTGCCATGTAGCTCCTTTCAATAAATAAGGGAGGCGGTCAACGACCTGCCTCCCGTGATTTGCTTAATTTCAAAGCATCAAAGAATGCCGTATGACCTTATCCTACGTTAGTTGTTAGCAATGCACATACGCATGCCCATCATTTCCATGTTCATCATCATAATGTTCTTCATGCGATGTGCTCCTTTCATAGAATAAGTATACATTGAATATAGCAATCTGGGATGTAAAAGTCAATGATTTTTCACAAAATCATTTAATTATTTTGTGATTTTTTCCAAATTCTTACAATATTTTCGTTCAAGCACTATAAATTTCTTGCGTCATCCTTATTTGCGTTTATGCATTTCTCATTGAGGAAGTCGAAAAGTTTGTGCATATCATCTTCGCTATCAAATCCTCTTACTGGAATCTGCATTGCAACTGTATCATTCAACCAGAGATAAATTGCCTTGTCTGTACACGTTACCTTCCAGATATCTTCATATTCGAAATCCTTAGCCTGTCCCTTGTATGAAGCCTCAATCTTATCATCTGTAAAATCGATAGTTGTTGGTTCTGGATGGATGTTATCCCAGTTGTATCCGCTGTTCTTAATCTCCGCTTCCTGACGGTTGAGCACAATTTTCTCACATGCAAGTCCGTATGCGACAGCCGCAGCAGCAACAAATGCTCCGAATATATATACCGGCTTGCTATTAAACTTGAAAATCAGCATCAATGCAACGTATCCAAGAAGAATCATTGGCAGTATCATCCTCTGCTGCCATACTACCCTCCTGCCGCGCTTGGTGTTCTTAATGTAGTAGCGATTGAATTCAATCGCATCCTCATCAGATAGTACGTATGTTGGTTTTCTGTAGTTAATCTTCTTTCTTGCCATTTTGTTTATCCTCTATATATTCTTTAAATTCTGGAGTTATTACATCGTAGAATATCTTTCTCGCAGTTGTCTCGCTCTCGATAATTGGCAGTACAACCTCCAGCGCGATATCATGCATCGCCACTGTTCCTTCCCTCCACATATTCTCAGTGAAGCCACAGAACTTGCGATACATTGGCCTGCTCTCTTCATTGCCGCATCTCTGAACAAAATACTTCGCCACTGCGGTGAAGTACGCGCCTGCATCGAGACCATCCTTGTTCTCATCGGACTTGAACGCATCGTCGCATAACTGGGCATATTCATCGTATGCTTTGGCATATATCTTGGACAGGGATTCCGCGAAATCGCGAGGTCCTCTAGTGCCATACCCCGTTCTAACCGGTGTATGTGGTCGCATCCCGTCGAACTCGAACTGCTCAATCCAAGGATGCTTCTCATATCTAATGCCTATCTCGCCAACGATATCTAAGTCATTTCTTGGAATGAAAACTCTGCCAATTGGACTCTGCTCCATGAGATAATCGTCGTTCTCGCAATACTGCGTACTATCATCGATGAAACTCACCGACAGCTCCGGTTTCGGAGGATCGCATCAGGTCTTGTAAGTAATTACCTGAATAAGAATATCCTCATACCCCATTGTGTTCTGGATATATTCAATTGCATTCTCATTCATGTTTACCATGCGAAGACCGGCCTCCGTTAATACATATGAGTTATTTTATTGACTATGCGTTTATTTTTCAAGTAAATCGCGTTATAATTATTGAAATAACGAGTTAAATATACTAGCTCGTTAGTTATTTCAATCGAGTTTTTCAGGAGAAGTATTTATGAAAACAGTTTGCTTTATTGGTGCAGGAAGTTTTGGTACTGCACTTTCAACAATAGTTGCAGCTAAGGGATGCAGAGTTAACATCTTTGACGTTGACGAACCACATCTCAAGAGAATGGAAGAAGCAATGGAAAATACTGATTATCTGCCAGGCGTTAAGCTGTCTGGAGATTATCATTTCTACACTGACAACGAGCCCGCTATCAAGGATGCTGACGTAGTTGTATTCTCCCTGCCAGCTCAGATCTTCAGAGTTGCTCTCAAGGCTGCTGTTCCTTACATCAAGGAAGATGCTCTTGTTATGAACATCGCCAAGGGAATTGAACAGAAGACTCTCAAGAGAATGTCCGAGATTGCTGCTGAGATGTTCGACATGCAGAGATACGTAATGATCTCCGGTCCTTCCCACGCAGAGGAAGTTGGTATCGGCGTTCCTACAACTATCTCAGTTGCATCCGAGAACCTTGAATCAGCTAAGGCTATTCAGGAACTCTTCGGAACTAGCAGACTGAGACTCTACACTAACGACGATATGCTCGGAATGGAGCTCGCAGGTTCACTCAAGAACGTAATGGCTGTTGGTTCTGGAATCATCTTCGGACTTGGTTACGGAGATAACACAAGAGCCGCTATGATGACAAGAGGTCTCGCAGAGATGACAAGACTCGGAGTTAAGATGGGTGCCAAGCCTGAGACTTTCGCAGGACTTGCAGGAACAGGCGACATGATCGTAACTTGCACATCAATGCACTCCCGTAACTTCCGCTGCGGCAAGCTCATCGGAGAAGGCATGGATCCAGAAGAGGCTCGCAAATCCATCGGAATGGTAGTTGAGGGAATGTTCACTGCTGAGGCTGCAGTAGAACTTGCCAAGAAGTATGATGTTGAGATGCCTATCACTGAGGCAATCTACGCTGTTATCACTGGCAAGCTTGACGTTAAGCAGGGTCTTGAGAACCTCATGGGTAGACCACTCAAGAACGAAAATCACGGACAATAGACGTTGTTTGTAGGTCTGCACGGAAAAAGTCTATACTTTTAATCCATTTCCAAGCTTTTCAGACGTTTGAGTATAGACTTTTCGATAATAAAATCTCAAAAAACGATGATTTTACAAAAAATAGACGTTAATCGACTGATTTTACGTCTATTTTTTCTTTATATAAATACATTTGTCTATACTCACCTCCATGAACCCCTTGATTGAGACTCATGAGTATAGACTTTTTCTGTGCAAACAGTTGGTGCGCCCGGCGAGATTTGAACTCGCGACCAACGCTTTCGGAGAGCGCTACTCTATCCCCTGAGCTACGGGCGCATATCGAAGTCGTGCCTAGGCGCGACTTTTCCTATTGTTGTTTTCTATTGTTGCTTATTATTGTTGTTCACTAGAGCTCGTATATCCACCTGGTCAACCACTACTGCGATGAAAATAACAAGGCATCCCAAGAGCTCCATACCACTCATGAATTCTTTAAGGAATATCGCACCGAATATTACAGCGAATACAGCTTCGAGGCTCATGAGGAGAGCTGCTGTTGTGGAATCTGTGAACTTCTGTCCAACAATTTGCAAAGTGTAACCGATGGCCGTTGGCACGAATGTCGAGTACAGTATTGCTGGTATGCCAGCCTGCACCTGAGCCATGGTAGGGTGTTCAAATATAAAGGCGAAGATGATGCCGACTAGTCCCGCAAATAGCATCTGCAATACAGAAATAATCAGGTCATTGTCTCTATCTACGAATGCATTAACCGCAGTAATCTGAGCAGCAAATCCAACTGCGCTGACCAGTGTCCACCAGTCTCCCGGAGTTGTATTGCCCAGTCCGCCACGAAGGCTAAGTAGCGCAAATCCCGCCATAGCTACAGCAACGCAGACAAAGGTCTTCTTGCTAACCCTATTACCAATAACAATACTAATGATTGGTGTGAATACGATATACAGAGCTGAGATAAATCCTGATTTGCCAGCGCTAACCGTCACCAATCCAATCTGCTGCGTCATAGTTCCTATTGCCATGAACATACCGCAGAAAATGAAGGCTTTCAGCAATTTGGATTTTCTATATGCCAATGCCTGTTCAGAGTTCTTCTCTTTATTAAGATATCCGCTCTTCTTGAGTCCAAGCAGCATAATTGGGCACAATACAAGGGCCGCCATCAGCTGGCGTATTGCATTGAACGCCATAGGCGGCATTACTTCGTTACCTAATTTCTGTGCTATGAAGCCCGTTCCCCACACAATTGCAGTGAGCAAGAGCGCTACATTCCCCTTAAACTTGTCTGACATTATTAATTATCGTTCCTGAATTATATCTATTATTACTACTTCGCAGTGCGATCCAACTCTGAGCGGTGGTCCAAAATAACCTGTGCCCGAGCTGACCAGCGTTGCGATTTCATTATTAACTTTGTATCCATGAGCGTTATCCGATATTGCTCTGGTAAGCCAAGTTCCAGGCCATATCTGGCCATCATGTGTGTGGCCCGACAGCACCAGGTCTGCCCCAATCTCAGCAAGCTCCGCATACTCCTCTGGCTCATGTTGAACAACCACGAGAGGTCTCGACTGATCAACTATCTTAGCAATATCTGTCGCAGACGCCCTCTTATTCTTGCCGTCTCCTGTCTTGGATTGATCCTGTCTGAAGTAGAACTGCATTCCTGCAACATCGACCAGTTTGTCTGGCAACATCTGCCAATTGCAGCGCTGGAAGAATTCGTCCATTTCCTTGTAACGGAAGACTTTATTTCTATCCCTCAGGGCAAAACCACAGAACAGCGGCGCGGTAACATCATGATTGCCGTAGGCCATCAGAGCTGGCGTGCCGTCTGCGGTCATAGATGCGAGGCAGTCCGCATAGCGGTCTGCGCCGAAGAGTCCAGCATAGGAGCTGGTGAAGTAGTCACCGCCTCCAATAATGTAATCAGGCTGTGTCTGCTTCACTATATCTACCATATCTTTTATGGTCTCATATCTAGTGTTAACACCCATGTGCATATCCGCAATAAAGGCGATTCTAGTCGAACGTTCATTGTCTCCAGCAGCATGGAACCTTTCATTTTCAAGGCTCTCATAGTTGTGCCCCATCAGCTTATCGGCAACGAGTTCAGCCTTGTCTGCGTCCAATTTCACTGCATAGAAATGCGTATATATGTGTTGTGCATGGATGTAGCCAGCGATGTTGAACGCCGCTGTAATTGCCAGCATCGTTCCGAGTATAACCGCAGCCTGTCTGGTCGAAACCATGTGAACTATGTGTTTGAGTATATGTCCTCCAACCAGGCATAGTCCGAATGCCGCAACCCATCCTAGCCAGATGTTACCTAACTGCTGCAGACGCGCATCAAATGGTCCCTCCGGTAGAAAAGCGCCCAAAACAGGAATCATATCGATGATTCCCAAGGTGATCGCATAGGCATGCAACTTGTGTCTGTGACCCCATCTGGTGCGCTTTAGCCACCACATGAGTTGCCACGTCGCATAAGCACATCCCAGCACATATGCCAGAATGATAAAATATATCCACATACGACAACATTATATAGTCAAAAACCCTTGACTTCAAGGGTTACAGAGAATATACTTGATGAGCGTGTGACTATATTTGCACGAACTGGAGCAGGCCCCTGGCCGGTAGCTCCGACACTAATAATTTATTACTAGTATGCCGAAAAAGAATTCGTTCTGAGTAGGCACGCCGAAAAAGTTTTCGAACTGAGTAGGTAGAAAGGAAAACAAAATGAAGTCTTACATCGCTAAGCCTGCAGATATCGACCGCAAGTGGTACGTTATCGACGCAGAAGGAAAGACTCTCGGAAAGCTCGCTGTTGAGGCTGCTATGATTCTGAGAGGAAAGAAGAAGCCAACTTACACTCCACACATCGACACTGGTGACTATGTAATCGTTATCAATGCTGAGAAGGTAGCTGTAACTGGTAAGAAGGAAACTGACAAGATCTACAAGAGACACACTGGTTATCCAGGTGGACTCAGAGAGACAACTCTCGAAGAGATGAGAGCTAAGAAGCCTGAAGAGGTTATCATTCATGCAGTTAAGGGCATGATGCCTAAGGGCAAGCTTGGTCGTCAGATGTTCAAGAAGCTGAAGGTATACGCTGGAGCTGAGCATCCACATGCAGCTCAGAAGCCAGAAGTATGGAATTTCTAGAAGGGAGGAGTAAACAATGGCTAAGACAATGTATCAGGCAACAGGCAGAAGAAAGTCATCAGTAGCTAGAGTTAGACTCGTTCCTGGCGCTGGCAACATCATCATCAACAAGAGAGACATGGACACTTACTTTGGTGCTAAGGAAATCGTTAAGAACGAAGTTAAGAGACCTCTCGAGGTTACTGGCACAATGGGTAAGTACGATGTTATCGCTACAGTTAACGGCGGTGGATTCACTGGCCAGGCTGGAGCACTGAGACACGGTATCGCTAGAGCACTTTGCGAAGTTGATGCAGAGGCTTACAGAGCAACTCTTAAGGCTGCTGGATTCCTCACTAGAGACCCTAGAATGAAGGAAAGAAAGAAGCCAGGTCTGAAGAAGGCAAGAAGAGCAAGCCAGTTCTCAAAGAGATAATTGGACTCTCGACAAAATATGTCAAAAGAAAAGATGTCATCCGATTGGATGGCATTTTTTCTTGTCTTCCCTCTTATTGAATTTATGCTACCTTTTGATGTACTATTTAGGTATGAAAGAAATAGATGTTACGAAATGGTCCAGAGTGGCCCAATATAAATGGTTCGCATCCTTCGATGATCCTTCCGTAGGTTTTACATCGAGAATGGATATAACAGAGCTGCTGAAATACTGCCGCGCTAACGGCATATCTTCATCTGCCGCACTTATGTATATAATCGGAAGATCTACACAAGAAGTGGATGCATTTCGCTATAGATTCGTGGACGGCAAAGTTTACGATGTCGAGAATATCCGCGTTGGATATACATTGGCTGTAGATGACTGTTTTATTAACTGTTATGCATATGTGACTGACAGCTTCCAGCCATTTGCAGATGCCCTCAAGGCCAACAAGGAGAATGCAACGCTGGATGGATTTGATTCATACAACGCTGAAGACCATCCGGAGGATATTTACACAACTACAATTCCGTGGTTTGATTTCACTGATATGAAACACCCTATCCCTCAAAATGATGAGAGCAACAGTGTCCCACGAATTGCCATAGGCAAATACACGGAGGAAGGTGACCGCGTTAAGATGGCTCTCAATATAACGGCAAGTCACGCACTTGTAGACGGTCGTAACCTTGGTGAATTGTTCAATCTCATTCAGAGCTATATGGACAATCCGGAAAGCATCTTGCAATAATAATGATTGTGTATATACAAAAAGAAGTCATTCGGTTGAATTCGGTTGAATGACTTCTTTTTATTCCTACAATTTAAACATAATAATTGACTTCCCCGAAGAGCGGCCATTATGAGTCAGCATTTTACTATATAATCCATATAGGTACTATGAAATTGTCTCTATCGATTGCAGATAATTCTGATTTCATACAGATTACAGCTCCGTAGGATCTTTTTACTGACGCATTGTCAAGAAGTTTGAATGATTTGATTAACTCGGTTCCTGGATTTGATGTCTTTTTTATTTCAATAGGATTTGTAACGCCATCATGTTCAAGTACAATATCTATTTCTTTAGCATCTTTATCTCTATAGTAGTACATGTATGGTTCCTTGCCACTATTGAGATATGTTTTCATGATTTCAGCTACAACATAGTTTTCCAGAACTGCTCCATTCATGGCACCACTTTCTAAAGTCTCTGCACTACTCCATTTTGTTAGGTAACATACCAAACCTGTATCGAAAAAATATAGTTTTGGAGTTTTCACCAACCGCTTTAACATATTGTTTGAATACGGATGAAGGTAGAAAATTATGCCTAATGTCTCCAATATGTTAAGCCAGGCCTTAGCTTGTGTTTGATTAATATCAGCATCTCTAGCTATTTCAGCAATGTTAAGCATCTGACCGCATCTTGCAGCAGTTGCAGTTATAAATCTCAAGAATTTTAGCGAATCTATTTCACTTGATAGTTCTCTTACGTCTCGTTCAATGTATGTTGAAAGATAACTACTGTAAAATATCTGGCTATTGCTGTTCTGCCCGCTAACAATCGCCGGCATTGAGCCTCTGTATATTCTTTCAAATATATCTAATGTATCGACAGCATTTCTTTCCTTAGCTCTTTCCGTCAACGCTTCTTGATCAATTGTAAATGGACACATCATGCCATTGCAGATTTCCGCCTGAGATAATGATGTTAACGACAGAACTGCCACTCTTCCAGCTAGGGATTCTTGTACCCCTCTCATCAGCTTAAAGACTTGTGACCCTGTGAGCCAGAAATCGCCTGCTCTTTTATTCTTGTCCACATAGATTTTTATGTACGTAAATAATTCGGGTGCATACTGTACTTCATCAATTAAAACAGGGGGTTTGTGCATCTGAAGAAATAATTCCGGATCAGTCTTGGCTAAATTTCTTTCATTTAAATCATCCAAGGAAACGTATGATCTGTTTGTTCCTTCCATTAGTTTCTGAAGCATTGTGGTCTTTCCAACCTGTCGTGGTCCTGTTACTAAGACTACAGGATATTCCTTTGTAACACTTGAAACTACCCGTTCAAGATTCCTGGTAATATAACTCATCAGCACCCCCTTTTCGGCTAATTTTTATTGCGATTAAATATTAGCCGAAGAATTGGCGAGTTGTCAAGACATAATAATTGACCGCCCTAGGGCGGCCAAGAAGAAACCAGGGGACGGTTCTGTGGTTTTTCAGCCAAAACAAAGTAAAAAACCACAGAACCGTCCCCTGGTACACATTCTAGAAAAGCTTGGATATTGATAAGCGTTTCTTGGTTCTGTAGATGTTACCACCGTTATAAAGCATTACCAGATGGCCGTCGTCGACGCAGACGCTCTCTATCTCACCGAGCGGAATGCTGTAGCTACCGATGTATGCACCGTCAGTGGAGCGGTACATATCTATGAAGCTGTTCTTACCGCCTGTCCAGATGCAAGACATTATCACGCCATTGTAACCACATACGTCCTGAGATCTATGCCATCTAAGTCTGTGATATGTTTTCCTGCTCTTCATCTTAGAATTCATCTTGTAGATGCGATTGCTAGCAGTGAAGTAATACTGTTCCATCTGCTTGTCGTATGCTATAGCGGATGGAGCTACGCTGAGGCTTGTCGACTTCTTGGCCTTCTTGAGCTTGGATTTTAACTTGAGCGTATTCTCCGAGCTGTAACTGATATTGGTATCGTCAACCTTCATCTCTGTCTTAAGCTTGTACTTACCGTACTCTCTGGCAGTGGTCAGCTCAACTATATCGTTCTCGCCGGCGTCAGTGACAGTCTTCCAGGTTACATACTTTCCCTTGGCGCTACTATATCTCAGCAGCTTGTATGTAGCTTCGCTTCCTACAGAATTCCAGATAAATGTATACTTGCCCTTATCTCTCGACTCTCCGTCCAGTTTAATTCTTGTCAACTTAAGCGTCTGGCTGTCCCTTCCGAATTTGAGAGTGATAACCAGGGTAATAACAAGAATTCCTAGACAGAAGCCCAGGATATTTAATATTCTCTTCTTTATCTTTGTCAGGTAATTTTGAAAACATCTTGCTGCAATTTTACCTTATTAGTGCCAATCCTAGCAAGATGACAAATACAGTCATTTACTTCTATAAAGATATTTTCTTTCCTATCAGCACCTTAAATGTATCACGAATATCCTGGTGCTTTACCGCTTTGGCATCAAAATGCATCAGATTAAATTCGAATTCCATTATAGGGCCTGCGGTTGCTGCAAATATAATTGTTCCTATTCCTACTTTGCCTCCGAGAATCCACCCTATCAATGTAACGCTTACATTAATTATTGTAGCTACAATACCAATAGATATTCTCTTTACCTTTTTGCCAAGTCCAACCATGAAAGCATCTCTTGGACCACATCCGAGAGCAGATTTCATATATATGTATTGAGAAAAGCCCCTAATTGTAATACCGGCCATCATTAGGCCAATCCCTGCAATCATATTATTCATTGGTTGGATCAGATCCAGGTAATTAAGGAAATCTACGGACAGACCTGCTGTAAATGATGCAGCAATCATACCAAGTCCTATCGATTCTCCAAGTAGCAGAATAGCTATTATCATCACAGCAGATATTGAAATTGATGCGATTCCATATGTGATATGAATGGTCTTGGATATTCCAAGATTCAGCACATCCCAAGGTCCAACACCAAGATTGGCCTGTATAGTCAGATATGTTCCAAATCCATATATTAATAATCCTACTAACGCAGAGAAAAAATTTTTAGTTATGTTAGCTCTGCTATTATTCGCTCTTATCATAGTTTCATATTCCTACAATCACACTCAACTCACAACGCACACAAGCACGGACCGTGGTCCGTGCCGTGTATAAGGAGAACAGTTATTAATTATAGCTTGTATTCGTTACAATCGTGCCATAACTTTCATTTAACGCTTTTGATGCATTTTCCAGGGAAGTAATTATGCATCTTCTTCCCATCTTACTGTCAGCAAATTTTATTGCTGCTTCAATTTTAGGCAACATCGAACCCGCAGCGAACTGACTCTGAGAAATATATTCTCTGGCCTGATCTGAGTTGATTGATTTCAACTCTTCCTGATCGGCTTTGCCATAATTAATAAAAACATGGTCAACAGCTGTTAGAATCATAAGGACGTCCGCGTCAAGTTTTTCAGCCAGAAGTTCAGCCGCAAAGTCTTTATCTATTACGGCTGAAACGCCTTCCAGTTCTCCGTCTTCCTTACGAACAACCGGAATGCCCCCGCCTCCGACTGTAACAGTGACGAAATTATTATCAAGGAGTGTCCGTACTACATCTATCTCTGTGATATCATTCGGCAATGGAGATGCAACAACTCGTCTCCAGCCACGATTCGCATCTTCTTTAAATACAAAATCAGGATTTTCGCTCATTATCCTAGCGGCCTCCTCTTCAGTGTAGAATTTGCCGATAGGTTTGGAAGGGCTTTGAAACTTCGGATCATCTTTATCAACAACAACCTGAGTTACAATCGAAGCTACCTGTTTGTCAATTTTTTCCTTGTTAAGAAGGTTTCCGATGCATTGCTGAATATGATAGCCTATCATGCCCTGACTCATTGCGCTACATACATCAAATGGCATGGCTGGCGTTATTTCAGAAGCGAAATCATTTTGTTGAACAATCCTGCCTACCTGAGGTCCGTTTCCATGAGCAAGAACAACATCATGACCATTCTTAATCATCTCAACCAAATGTACCGCTGTCTGTTGTATATTCTTAATCTGATTCTCGGCGGTAGCTGCTTCATCTGCTTTCTGCAGAGCGTTTCCACCGAGTGCAATTACTATTCTGCTCATTCAGTTTCCTCACATCTTACAAATATTTTCTTTTTTTCTGCTTATAAATCTGCCAAATCCTGGCTCAACCTTGAGGTCATCTCCGTCTACTATAACCTCTCCTCTCAGCAGTACATATTCAACGCGTCCATATAGCTTACATCCCCCATATGGATTCCAATCAACAACACTATGCAGATTGTCGACACCGATAATTCTGTCTGCTTCAGTATCAAATAGAACAAGATCTGCATCTGTGCCAACTTCGAGACTTCCTTTTTCCGGATACATTCCGAAAATCTTTGCCGGATTAGTACTTAACAATTCAACCATCTTATTCATGGTAATCTTACCTGTCTTCACGCCATATGTATAAAGTGCAAACAGCCTTGTCTCCATGCCCGGAAGTCCATTAGGTGTTTTAGCAAACTCATTATTACCAAAGGCCTTGTTTTCTGTTGTAAAGCCACAGTGATCCGATGTTACTACACTAATCGTTCCATCGTTTATCGCTTCCCACAAAGCATCAACATCTTCTTTCGTTCTAAGTGGTGGACTGCAGATAAATCTTGCCCCGTCCTCTCTGTCATACCAGCTGAGATCCATAGTAAGATAATGTATGCATGTCTCCGCATATACATTAACACCCTCAGCTTTAGCCTTTCTGATTATATCCAAGCTCTCTTTGCAGCTTACATGAAAAATAAAGAGATTGCCCTTAGACATTTTGGCCAGATAAACAGCCCTGTTTACGGCTTCCGCTTCTACAATATTAGTCTTGCAGAGTGGGAAGTAATGCGGATCTGTTTTATTTTCTGCAGCGAACTGGTCGGAGTAATAACAGCACATCTGATCGTTTTCAGCATGTACACCTACAATTCCGCCATTTTCAGCCGTCTTCTTAAGTGTTTCATACAGAACTGCATCATCGGCCATACGATTCTGTCTCGAGTAAGTCATATAGAGTTTTACAGAAGGCACTTCTCCATCTATGAGTTCTCCAATTTTCTCTATTGTTTCCGGAGCACTCACTGTTGGGCATGCATGGAACGTATAGTCAATTACGGTCTCCTTGCCAATGAATTCCTTTCTGTCCACACAAGTCTTATCAATCGCCTTGTCCTTATCCCACTGTATCGCAAAATCGCATACAGTTGTGTCACCTCCAAATGCAGCACTCTTAGTTCCTGTGTATACGGTATCAATTATGTTTCCACACTTGTTAGGGTGATTAAGATGTACATGCGAATCAATCAGCCCAGGGAAGACAAGTTTTCCTGTAGCATCAATTATCTGCGCCGCTTCACGTTCCTCACCGCATTCATATATCTCTTGGATTTTTCCATTGGAAATCCCTATATCTGCATTTCTGGTTCCTGATGCAGATACCAAAGTTCCATTCCTGATTATAGTATCAAACATCTCATTAACTCCTTATTTAGAAACAGCTTTCTTGGCAGCATCATAAATCACGTCAAGCTGCTCAAAGCTAACATCTCCATGCATAATCATTCTCACATGATATGCACCCACCGGCTTAACCTTAATGCCCTGTTCATCCATCTTCTCGACGAATTCCTTAGCTGTAAGTCCAACCGGCTCTGTATTGATTCTGATAACATTAGTCTGAACCTGAGCATCATCAATTCCAAGACCAATAGACTGAAGTTTCTTAGTCAAATCCTTAGCCTTCTGATGATCATATGCAAGATCCTTGTAGTGGCTCAGTCCCACGATTCCTGCAGCAGCAACTACACCAGCCTGACGCCAACCACCGCCCAGCATCTGTCTCATTACCTTAGCTCTCGCAATATCCTCCTTCTTTCCCATAAGCAGTGATCCGATAGGACATCTGAGTGCCTTGCTCAGACACAGCGAAACCATATCAATATTCTCACACATCACTGATGGTTCAATACCTGCAGCTACTGCAGCATTAAGAATTCTGGCACCATCCATGTACACAGGAATATTGTGTTTGTGTGCAATTTCACATACTGCATCAATGTGTTCCTTGCTTACAATGAGGCCTTGATTCAGGTCAAAAGTGTTTTCCATACAAATAAGAGTTGTTGGAGGATTCTGAATTGAAGGTGCAATAATATTTGCCTCAAGTTCTTCAAGATCAAACACACCGTTTACAGCCTTGATAGGCCTTGGCTGTACTCCACATAGTTGAGCCAAGCCACCAACTTCAAGGTTATAGATATGCGATTTGTCATGGCATACAACCTGTTCACCCTTATTAGTTAGTGTAAGAACAGCAACCTCATTGCTCATAGATCCGGAAGCAGTAAAAAGGCCTGCCTCCTTGCCAAACAATTTAGCTCCCATCTCCTGCAGTTCAAGAACGGTAGGGTCATCTCCCAATACATCGTCTCCAACCTTGGCATTGTACATAGCCATTCTCATTTCTTCAGTTGGCTTAGTGACGGTATCACTTCTTACATCAATATAATCCATACTATTCCTCCATTATTCTTATAAAGTCGTTTCAATTGTATATAGTTCCAATGCCGTTTTCAGTATGCACGCATCACTGAAGTTATACGGCGTATATCCTGTAAGTTCAGCAATACGACTCAATCTCATGTTCAGAGTGTTTCTATGTATAAACAGTTCTGCTGAGGTATTCTGAACGTTTCTTTCGTTTTTAAGATAGGTTCTAAGAGTTTTGATAAGCAAATCAGGATGGCCTGATTTGTACGTAAATAACGGTTCCAAAATGCTGATATAATATGTTTTCGCGTCATTTTTTGGAATCTTGGAAATCAGATACTGAAATCTGTATTTCGACGAGAAGAATGCTCCGTCATTCACACCAAACTGTCTGGCTATTCTCAATGTTTCTCTTGAAGTTTTGAAGGACGCAGGTATCATATGCCAATCCTCAACTGGTTCATCGATGCACACAAGCAGCTCAGAATGTATCATTTTCTTCAGTTTGCTGTAGATCATTTCTGCTATTTTTAGCTGATGCTCCTGTGTACATACATCAGAATCCAGCGGATACATAATGGCAAGAGTATCGTTAATAAAACAGCCTGATATTTCAAGATTTTCCGAATGTAAATTGCTGTTTAGACTGTTCTTTAAGATTTGAAGATTTCTATTCTTTTCTGTATCATTACTATTTATGACACATGCAGCCATTACCAATCTTCTCACGCTCAAATCAAAATCTACATTTCGAGCCCTCTGAATGAAGATGTTTTCGTTATCAAACGCACGATTGGTAATCAGGTCCATCATTACATTGTCCCTTGTACGCTGTTCAATAAAGAGCTTGTTCTGATGTTCTTCCTGCTCTACGATAAGTGCTGCAGTAAGTGCAACAAGCTCACCATATGGTTCAACCAAGGTTGGATCTCCGGTCATTCCGATAGCGCCAATAATCGTATCTTTATATATAATTGGAAGAGTAATTCC
>R21__coassemble_189_pt1 | contig 52777 bp, 50 predicted proteins | sample R21__metabat2_high_PE_011 | metagenome-assembled genome bin R21
GAACAAAATATGTCTCAGTAGCTCAGGGGATAGAGCACTGCTCTCCTAAAGCAGCTGCCGGAGGTTCGAATCCTCTCTGGGACACCACAACCCTTGGGAGATTGTTAAATCGATCAACCTAAAAGGCCTGGCTAAACGCCAAGCCTTTTTTATTATCGTATTATATACATCTTATCCGAGGATTTCTAATGCTATAGTCACGCCCTTCTCCAGACTTGACTTAGCTCTTTCCATATACTCATCTGCTAGTGCATCATCGACCTTACGCATGCCCTGTATGTTCTCATCAACATTATACTTAGCAGACATTATAGCTGATTTCAAGCACAGTGCTGCAACATGGAGATCGCTCTTGAGGTTAGGATTGGAATTGCCCAGTAGAGACTTGCAGTGCTCTAACGCCTCAACGCTCATCTCCATTACTTCCAGTGGAACTGTTGCTGCATCAATTGAAGCAGCACCGATAGTAGCACTATCCTTGCTCTTGTATGCAGTAATCAGCTTGGAAAAGTGATCCGCATCGGCATCGATGCCTGCCTCAAGTTTCTTGAGTAGTGGCTCAACCTCTGAAATGACATACTTGCAAATTCCATGCCATTTAGCATATTTCTCTACTGTTACAGTAAGATTCGCTGTCATAAGGATAAGTGCCGCACCGCTAGCTGCAGTAAGAGCGGCAACGCCACCACCTCCCGGTGTTGGCGTTTCCGATTTAAGTTCATTCAAGAATTCCTTTATTGATCTATCAACCAGCATTAAGCATTCTCCTTCTCTGCTGCTATCTTACGACATATCTTGGCGATTGCCACAGGAAGAATGAGCCATTCCGCCTGCTGTCTAATTCTCTGTTTGAGAGTTTCTGGTGTATCGCCCTCTTCAACATTAACTGCTTTCTGAGCGATTATTTCACCACCATCAGGAACTTCATTAACATAGTGAACAGTAGCACCGCTTACCTTGACACCACGATCAAGTGCTGCTTTGTGCATATTCATCGCATACATTCCCTCACCACTGAATGCAGGAATCAGCGCAGGGTGAATGTTAATAATCTTGTGATCGTAATATCTTACGAAATCTTTGCTGAGAATAGTTCTGTAACCAGCAAGAACTATAAGATCAATCTCATGGCCATCAATCAGTTCCTTCAGACGGTTCTCGAAATCTACCTCATTACTGTATGATTTCTTATTAACCACGTGAGTCTCAATGCCCGCATTCTCTGCGCGCTTGATTGCTCCAGATTCTTCACGGCTGGCAACAACAAGAACAACCTTGCCCTTCTCAATCAGGCCGGAATTCTGTGCATCGATTATTGCCTGTAAATTAGTACCGCCGCCACTAACGAAAACGGCAATCTTCGCCTTGTAATCTGCCATATTATCTCCTATTGACTATTTCTTAGTTATAACAGTCATTGGATCTGACCAAGCTGAATAGTACTTAACGCTCTTGCCCTTAGCGTTCTTACCAGTCTTGTAAGCTCTTACTCTTACATAGTAAGTTTTCTTAGCCTTGAGCTTGCTAATCTTCTTGGATCCTGTTGACTTCTTAGTAATAGTAGTTGTCTTTGCTCCCTTGAATGTATCCTTGAGTCCGTACTGCAGCTGATATCCAGTTACCTTGGTTGATGTGGTCCACTTAGCAGTAAACGCCTTCTTGCCTGCAGTAACCTTAGTCAGTGCTGTTGCTGCTGGAACAATTTGTACTGTTTTGTTAACATCATCAAGTCCATCAAGATTATTGATAAATCTTACTGTTGCTGAGTATTCACCAATACTCTTACCAATACTATTATTAATTGAAGAATAAGTCTTCTTATTGTATTTGTACTCAGTAATTGTATAGCATCCTGTGAAGTCGCATGCAGGCATTTCAGTCTTACCATCTTCAGCTACCCAATTGGTGAATGTAAAATTTAACTCAGGTGTAACAGCTGCGCCTGTATATACTGCGTTCTTGAACTTAGGAGTTACAACGCAGCTTCCTACCAAGCTACTATCTGATCCGCATAGGCATCCATATGAAATCTCATTATAGTCTGAATCGGATACATACCAAGTAGGAGTGCATGTGTGTTCCTTGACTGTAACTTTGATATCAACCCTAGGTGTTTCAAACAGAGGAGTCAGCTTGAGATAATACTTTTCTGCAGCAAGCTCTGCATAGAATTTATTACTATCGCTTCCAGCATATGCATAACCATCATCGATAATATTATCCATCTTACGAGCACTTACCAGCTCAACTCCACATTCTCCATACTGATCTTCTCCGAAATCGATGTTAATTTCGTATGTCTTCTTGTTGCCACTTGGCACAATGTAATACCAATGAACACCATCTTCTGCATTCTTGTAATTATAAAGTGTTAATTCAGTAGGTGTCTCAGCCGGCTTGAGCTCAACCTGTGTATCGCTATATACATCAACCTCGCCTGCTGGAATTCTAGTTGTTGAGAATGCAATATTCACACTCTCAGCTGTTGTTGCAGCAGTAGGAACAACCTGTACGTAATATGTAGTATCCTTCTTGAGAACAAGTGGGCAATCAAACATCATGCCATAGTCATCATTCCACTCTGCACTACCTATTGCAGTGGTGCCAGTTCCTTCATAAACCTTAGCAACATAATTAATCTTAGTAGTTGCAGTGTCACCAGAAGCGCCAGATCTTAACGAGAAGAGCATTCCCTTGTTCTGTGCGTCCGCGCTAGCCGAGTACCAGAACTCCTTATTCTTAGTTGTGATGCTCTGGCTAGTTCCAGCGCTGTAATTAGAATCAACATGGGCGTTGGCGTTCAGTGTTATCTCAGCGAGAGTAGTTACAGTCTCATTGAGCGTATATGTCAGAGTAATAGTATACTCTACACCTCTCTGCAGGCTGTATACGCCGCTATCAGCTGTTACTGTCTTCTCTGTACTGCCTTCTGTGTACTTAACAGCAACTTGTGGAGTTGTTTCGATACCTGTTACAGCTGCACCAGCGAACTCAGCATCGATATCCCAACTTGGTGTGTATTTGTATGTTGATGTTGCTGTCTTAGCTTCGGTGTCAACTACTGGTACTGCCTTAACACTACTAGTTGCACCATACAACTTAGTAATTTTAATTGTGCCAGTTGGAGTTGTCTCCGTAGCGAATGATCCGAATGGCATTGTAATTGTCATTGTTACAACCATTGCGAATATTAACAGTAATGACATTTTCTTCTTCATTTGAAATACCTCCTCCGTTTATTAACAGAATGTAAAGCAAACTTGACATTCATTCCTATTATAATTATAATAAATTATACCATTAAATGAGGACTTTATTACAATGATTAATTCAAATTTAACTAATAATATAAAAAGAATTCTAACAATGTTGCTATGCCTATGCATTGCAATGACTGTCGGTGTTGCTACAACGATAGAACCTACATACGCAGCAAGTGCTCCTACCGCAACATGCAAGGTTAATTCATCTGGTGGCGTTAATCTACGCAAATCAGCATCGACTACTAGTAAATCACTCAAGGTTATTCCAGATAATAAGAAACTTACTATTAATAAGGAAGTTTTCAAGAGTACTACTAGCAATGTTGCTAGCAAGCGTTGGTACTACGTAACATATTCAGGAAAGAAGGGATATGTTCGTGCTGACTGTGTCGACACCATCAAGTATTCAGGCAAGGATGCTACTGCAACTGACGCTCTCAACTACAGAACAGGCGCAGGTACAGGAATGAAGACTGTAGACTCACTACCAGGCGGCAGCAATTTCAAGGTTGTATTAGCAGTTAAATCTGCGGATAAGTCCTACCCTAATTGGTATAAGATTAAGCTCGATAGCAAATACTATTATGTATGCGCTGATTACGTTAAGTTCGGCACTACTAAATTAGTCAAGCCAAGTAAAAATTCCAGCCGTAGTGATGTTGCCAAAGCACTCTTAGCCAACCCATCCATTGGCGGCAGCTGCAGGGTCGTATATACATTTAACAGTAGCAACTGTAAGAAGAAGTGGTCTGGCGGAATTAAGGGACTCGGCTCAGCTAAGATTCCTCAGGGCTTCGCCTACACTGGTGATACATACTGTGCCGTATTTGCGATGGACAACTCTGATCAGGCTTTGGTTATGTATGATAAGAACGGTAAGAGAGTTGATGAAATTAAGATTACTCCAAACTGTGGACACCGCAACGGTCTCACATGGAACCCTAAAACAGGCCTTTATTACATAGTGGAAAGTGGTAAGGATGAACTCATTACATATAATCCAGCTACAAGAGAGTTCGGAACTGCCAAAATGCCTACCTCATCATCCGGCATCTGCTACGATAGGAAATCCGGCAATATGATTGCTACTGTAAAATCATCCAACTTGAGCAAGAGCAATATTGTCTACTCAGGTGATGGTAAATTCACAGTAAAGAATTATTTCACCAGATGCACTCATTCCGGCAGTTACTACAACCAGGATTGTGGTGCTCATGATGGATTCTTATTCCACTGCATCAGCGGCTCATCCGTTCACTCCGAGAACTACATCGACGTTTACAGAGTTGAAGATGGTGCTTACCTCGGTACGATTCAGTCAGAACTTGATGAGATGGAGAGCTGCGTAGTGAACAAGGACGGCTATCTCGAGCTCATGTGTAATAGAGCTGGTGAACCGGATTATGTATGGGTAACACCGCTCAAGGTCAGCGACTTAAAATAAAAACATAGCATATTAATGGGGTCGGTCCTACTAACTAAGTTAGAAAGAGGACCGACCCTCTTATATAATAAAGAAGACTCGACCTCAGCCGAGTCTTTTCATTTTAGTTCTGATCTGCGTCGAATGGCAGGATTGAAACTACTCTTGCTCTCTTGATTGCCTTAGCAACAGCTCTCTGGTGCATAGCGCAAGTTCCAGTAACTCTTCTTGGAAGAATCTTACCTCTCTCAGTAATGTACTTCTTCAGAGTCTCAGCATCCTTGTAGTCAATCTTCTTATCCTTATCAGCGCAGAACTGGCAAACTTTCTTTCTTCTGATGCCGCCAGCTGGACGCTTAGGTCTATTGTTCATCATTCGTGCTCACTCCTTTCTAGAATGGAATATCGTCCTCAGCTGCCTGGAATGTATCTGGCAGATCATCAAATCCACCATTCATTGCAGGGCTAGCCTGTTCAAACGAGATAGTATTAGTTGTGTTACCAGCGTTTCCATTGCCGGAACCCAGGAATTCAACTCTATCTGCTACAACATCTGTTGTATAAACAGTCTGTCCGTCTCTGTTCTTGTAGCTTCCTGTCTGGATTCTACCAGTTACGGCTACCTGTCTACCCTTGGACAGATAACGATCGCAAGTCTCTGCCTGCTTGCCCCATACAGTAATTCTGATGAAGTCAGCACCGGCATCCTCGCCATTACGTCTAGGTCTGTCAACAGCAATTGTGAATCTGCAGAGTGGAGTTTGATTGCTAGGTGTGTAGCTCAGCTCTGGATCTCTAGCCAGTCTTCCGATAAGTACTACACTATTCATAGCGGGCCTATCCTTTCTCTTAGTCCTCGTCTGGGCAGACGATTATGTGTCTCATTACGTTATCGCTGATTCTAAGTCTTCTGTCGAGTTCCTTAGGCAGCTCTGCTCCAGCCTTGAATGGCAGAACTACGTAGTAACCAACGGACTTCTTGTTGATAGGGTAAGCAAGCTTCTTGTCGCCCCATACATTAGCCTCGCCAGCTTCGCCGTCTGCTGCGATGATACCCTTGATAGTTTCGATCATCTCAGCCTTCTGCTCTTCAGTCAGATCTGGATCAAGCACGAATAGAAGTTCATAATCTCTCATGTTTTCTCCTCCTTTGGTCTAACGACACCGATTCTCTCGGTGTAGTCGGGTTAACGTGTCCGTATTGACACGCCATATCATTATACTTGAAATTCCAGTGAAATCAAGTACTTTTTATATCTTATTGAGATACACCTGCTCCTTAACCTTCATCAGTGCATATAGCATCTTGATATTAGGTGCATTGATGTTATTTTCATCCGCCAGCTTGCTGATATAACCAGCGATAAACTCATTCTCAGTCAGTCTCTTGTTGATAACATCCTCGAGCATTGATGTGTGTTTGGATACTGTGAATGATAGGTAATACTGCATGATATCTTCAATATCCTCATCGGTAAGATTGAGACCTTTGCACTTGGCAACCTGAGCAAATTCTTTCATTGTATCTCTGCACAGCTCTTGCACCTCAGGCGAATCTCCGAACATGCAGTAGTCGATGCCGGTTAGTGCGGTGATAGCATTACCAGCAGTGTTTAACATTAGTTTCTTCCATACAGCATGCTTGATATCATCGTCGTAGTAGCAATCAACATTTGCATCCTTCATGATACTATAGGCCTTAAGGCCCTTGTCCCTGTTGTTTGGGTTACTAGTTCCGATATGGAACACGCCTGGTTTCTGGTATACATAGACATTCTTGAGAATCTGTGTATTAGGACCCTGCGCAAATCCTTCAACAACAAAATTATTTGGGAATTCCTGTGAAAAATAATCGTAACTATATACTCCGTTCTGCAGAGGAACGATAACCGTATCCTCGTCTATCATGGATTTCAGGAAGCTGGCAATGTTCTCAACGTGATAGTTCTTTACACAGATGAACACTATGCCAATCTTCTTCTTGAGCTGTTCTGGTTTGTAGAAAATGTTAGGCTCGAAATTCTCACCATTGATGTGCAAATGTTCCAAAGTGAACAGGAAGTCCTCACTAGTCAATAGTGCAAAATCATCACCATACTGTGTCCATAGCATATGTGCCAGCGGTGCGCCTACGGCTCCGAGTCCTATTAATGTTATATACTTGTCTTGTCTTGAGTCTTTCATCTATCTAATTCTTCCTTCTGCAACGGCCTTGAGGTGTGCGCCATATGGGCTCTTGCCGTATTTCTTGGCTGACTTGAGCAGTGTAGCTTTGTCAATCCATTCATTTCTAAATGCGATTTCTTCAGGTGCACTGATCTTGATGCCTTGTCTCTTTTCAATCATTCTTACGAAATCAGCAGCATCAACGAGAGAATCCATAGTTCCAGTATCCAGCCATGCGAATCCTCTTCCGAGTAACTGAACATTGAGCATTCCCTTCTGGAGATACATGTCATTCAGCGTAGTGATTTCCAGCTCACCTCTGTCGGATGGAGTGACATGCTTGGCCATATCGCTAACTCCAGCTGGATAGAAATACAGTCCAGTAATAGCATAATTGCTCTTAGGATGTTTTGGCTTCTCTTCAACTGAGAGCACCTTGCCATTGTCATCGAATTCAACGATACCAAATCTCTCAGGGTCGTTAACATAGTATCCGAAGATGCTAGCACAAGTTCCATTCTCGGCTCTCTCAACTGCTCTTTTCAGCATTGGTCCGAAGTTGTTGCCGTAGAAGATATTGTCTCCGAGAATCATAGCACCTGGCTCGCCATCAAGGAACTCTTCGCCAATGATGAATGCCTGTGCCAGTCCGTCTGGTGATGGCTGTACTTTGTAAGTAAGGCTAACTCCAAACTGTGAACCATCACCCAGAAGATTTTCAAATCTTGGCGTATCCTCAGGTGTTGAAATAATCAAAATATCCTTAATGCCTGCCAGCATCAAAGTTGACAGTGGATAGTAAATCATAGGCTTGTCATAAATTGGCAACAACTGTTTACTTGTAACCATTGTGAGAGGGTACAGTCTTGTTCCCGCTCCGCCTGCAAGTATAATTCCCTTCATGCTATACCTCTTTTCTTTTGTATTTAATGTTCGCTGCCAGCTTGGTCAAATCATTGGCTGGGTGTGTAAATATCTTGAGACTGAATAATGCAGTCATTGCGATTCCAATAATAATGTAAATTGTCAGTGCTAATCCGTCTGATCCACCTGTCATCTTGACCAGTGATGGGTAAACTCCCAGTCCGCACAGCCAGTAACATATAGGTCTATGCCAGAAGTATATCGATAGGCTACGCTCACCGACAATCGAAACTCCAGGAATACGATTGTCTGGTGTGATGATGATAATTGCGAATGCTAATAGAATTGCAATCGCCCATACTCCCAGCCTGATTGCCCATGCAATGGACATTGTTCCAGGGAAGAAATCCTCTAGGAATTCGTATGAACGCCTTCCTGTGAACCACTTTCTCATGCTGTACATTCCCCATGGTCCGACGTAGCATACAACTGCACTGATAACCAGAAGGACTGCTGATACTACCTTAGCCCAATTCTTCTTAGAGAACTCCAGCAACTTGCCAGCATCAAGATAGTAACCAATTAGGAAAATCGGAAAAAAGTTAATCATTCTAGACAATGATAAATCGTCTCCAATTGATGGGAAATATCCAACGATAGCACTTATTGCGAAAGCTATTACCATCATATGCTTCCAATCAATTCGTCTGATCAGATAGGTAACAATCTCGTACTCTGCCATTACAATCAGGTACCAAGGAATGCCCGGCTCTGCAATCCAGTCCCATTTAGGATGCTGTCCTATAGCTGTTCTGAATAAGAACAGAAATGCCTTGAGTCCGTATGCACACAGCAAGAATCCGACAAATTTATCCCAGCGCATCTTTGTTACTCCCTTTATGCCTAGGCTAGCCTGTTCTTCGGTAATATAACGCTTGTGCATCAGTCCAGATACCATGATAAATGCTGGCATATGGAATGTGTATATCCACAAGGTTATCCATCTTACAACGTGAGCATCCTTAACATAATCAGTTGTCATATGTCCAACAACAACCAGAAATATCAGGATGGCTTTAACATTGTCATATTTGTAAATTCTTGTCTTCATATTACTTGTTGAAAATATTCCTGATAAAACCAATCATTGATCCTGTTTGTCTTCTTGCAGTAGCTGCTGCAATTTTAGCTTCACTAGGATTCATCTGTTTTTCAATTGCGTCCTTAATTTTGTCAAATGATTTCTTGCTAGGTTTGTAAACTAGGAACTTCTCTTCCTGTGTTAGTGAAGCAACGTAGTCCATTTCGTACTTGCCCTCTAATTTCTGTGTCCTAATTTTCCATGCACCCATATCGGCCAACTGCATCTTAACCAGTGCTCTCATCTCCTGTGAAGACATATTAGTCTCCATGTCGTCAGCTGCAATGTCTAGCAGATGTCCATATTGTGTCAATAATGTTGAGGAAGTAAACAGCTTGTCCAACATCGCTTTGACAACCTTTTGCTGGTTGTCAACACGCAGAGAATCTTCTCCCTTGAAAGCCTTTCTCTCTCTAGCGAAGAAGAGCGCCTCCCTGCCGTCGAGATGGTTCATTCCCTTCTTATAGCTATACTTCGAGATTGATGATTTGAAAGCTTTAGGTGATTCAACATCAACTCCTCCGATAGCATAGATAACCTTAACCACAGAGGTGAAATTTACCTTGATGTAGTAATTCATGTCGATGCCGAGCCAATCATTAACGGTGTTGATTGTTGTATCTACTCCATAAACACCAGTATGTGTCAGCTTGTCATATGCGTTATGTCCATACAGTGGAACGTATGTATCTCTTGGTATTGAAGTCAGGAGTATCTCTCTAGTCTGTGGCGATACAGTCATTATCATATTTACATCGCTACGTTCCAGATCATATCCTTTTTCGTTGTTCCACATATCAATGCCTGTAATATAGACATTGAATGGGTCGCTAGTAACATCGACTCCACTAGAGGCTACAGCGGTCTCCTCATCTGCAACCGAGATGCGCGCGAATGTCGAAAATGTCGATCCTAGATAATATATACCCAGTCCATATACTGCAATGAACAGTGCTGCCAGAACTATGCCAGCCCTCTTCATCCATTTCTTATCACTCCTGAACAACAGCCAAGCGCCTGCTATCATTGCAAACATTACAATGAGAAACGCCAATGTCATATTGATAGGAAATGCATCCACGATAATCATCATTACCATGAAGCCTATAGCTACTAGCGCCATCGCTAGCAACAAAGCAACTGATAATCGACTTATTCTAGTCTTAACAGCTACAGCATGTTTGGCCATTTATTCATCTTCCTCGTCATCATATTCATTCTTTATTATCTGCTTGAGGCTCTTCTTAGGTCTCTTAGGAACGATAATAATCATCAGATATAACATGGCAATCATTGCCAGGAAGAATGCATCTTTGTACAATTCGCGGCTAATAAGAACCGCTACTATTCCCATGATACCCACAATGCCATACATAATCAGCACGGATCTTCTCTGACCAAAGCCTGCAGCCAGCAAATGATGATGCAAATGGCCCTTGTCCGCCTTCATGATGGACTCTCTTCTTGCAATACGACGTACCATTGCAAAAACTGTATCAAAGATTGGAACGGCTAGTGTCAAAATAGGAATAACAGATCCTACCATTGTTGCTCTCTTGAGTGGTGATATAACGGATAGGATTGCAATCATATATCCGAGGAAGAGAGCTCCGCCATCACCCATGAATGTCTTGGCCGGTGAGAAATTATATGGCAAGAACCCTGCGCATCCACCTGCAACAGCAACCAATGCAAAACATACTGACATTGATCCAATTCTAGCACCATGTATATATGCTACATAGGCCATCGACAGTGCCATTATTGCCACGGATCCGGCAGCCAGCCCGTCCATTCCATCCATCAAGTTAACTGCATTGGTAATACCAACTATCCACAACACAGTAATCAAATATGCCAAACCTGCACCCAGTGCCAGCTTTGTTTGTGAATCTACAGCAAACAGACCGAACATATTACCTATAAAGGTAATGCGTATGCCCATGATATACATTAGCGTAGCAATGATCCACTGTCCTCCGAACTTAACAATCGGTTTGAGGTTCTTGATATCATCTGCAACACCGAGAAGATACATCAACGCACCGCCTATCATCGCAATCCTAATCATTGGATGATTGATGGCCGGAATAACCAGAGCAATCATTGTGCCTGCGAAAATGCCCATTCCTCCAAAGCGAGGTATAGGCCTATCGTGAATACGTCTGTCGTCCCTAGGTCTATCGATCACATCCCAACGAAAGGCCAACTTAATGCTTAGCGGTGTTACAGCCGCTGCAACAATAATGCCTACTACGAATGTCTCTATTACTTTGGTCAGATTGTAACTAAACAATAGTCTTCTCCTTGGTTATCTGCCGAGCTTCTTGCGAATCTCTGCCTTGTATTGTTCAACTCCATCCTGAGTGAATGGATCTACCTTCATCAGCTTGCCTGTTACTCCAGCAGTCATCATCAGGAAGTAGAACAGCTGACCCAAGCTATGCTCTGTATTATCTGTAATATCAATCTTAATAATCGGAACATCAGCCATGCTATGCGCAGCAATAACACCCTGCATTGCCAGCTGATTAATTTCATTAAGTGATCTGCCAGCCAGGCCCTCGCCTGCTGCCTCAGGAATCAATACATCGTTTTCCCAATTCATCACATTGAGTACTGTCTCAAAGAATACAGGCTTGCCGTCCTGTAGGTACTGACCCATAGAATGAAGGTCTGTACTGAGTGTCAGGGAAGCAGGGAACAGACCCTTACCTTCTTTGCCTTCGCTCTCACCAAAGAGCTGTTTGCACCACTCTCCAACCAATCTCATATCTGGATTGTAGTACTCAAACACCTCAATATCCTTACCCTTGCCGTTAAGTCCAAATCTTGTAAGAGCATATGTGAGTCCCTCGTTCTTCCAGAACTCATCATCGCTAGCCATCTCCCTTGCGCCCTTAACGAATGACTTGATATCTACTCCTGCTACTGCCAGTGGAAACATGATGCCTGCGGTGAAAGCAGAGTATCTGCCACCGATATTTCCAGGAATCTCAAATGATACATATCCCTTCTCATTTACTTCTTCCCTGAGAATTCCCTTAGCTGGATCTGTTACAGCTACAATTCTCTCAGTGTAGCTCTCACCATACTTTTTTCTCAGCTCATCCTTAAGAACTGTGAAAGCAATTCTTGTCTCCATTGTGCCGCCAGATTTGGATACCACGCAGAGACAGGTCTCCTTATCTTTGATAGCATCGACAATCTTAGCCAGACTAGCACCGCTCATGTTATTACCTGCATACAGCAGTTCAGGGCATCCAGGTCTTGAACCACCAATTGCATCGATAACTGCAGCTGTGCCTAGATATGAACCTCCGATGCCGGCAACTACCATTACATCACACATCTTTCTTATTTTGGCAGCTTCTGCTTCGATTTCATCTAGCCACTTATCGCTAATCTGTCCTGGCCAATTTATCCAACCAGTGTAGTCTTCCTTGTCTTCACGAAGTTCAGACATAATTTCAAGTGCCTCTTCGTAATGAGCCGTCACTAGTTCCTCACTATTTTTAACATTATTCAGATCAACTCGAATCATATTCCTACTCCCTTTCTATTTTATGCTGCCCATCAGGGCCTCTGCCGTGGCAATGTCCTGTGGATATGTGATTTTGATGTTATATCTCTCGCCCTGAACCAATTTCACTGTCTTGCCCTTGAGAACATATATCTTGGTTGCATCGGTCAAAGCGTTCTTATCCTCGTCCGTCAGTGTCTGATACACCGCTGCAAGTTCCTTGGCGTAGAAGCTCTGTGGAGTCTGTGCCTGGAACATCGTTGTCCTATCCGGTACTGTGTCAACCTTATTCCCATCCCCGGAACATATAATCGTGTCTGTCGCATTGATAACAGTTGCCGCAGCACCGCATTCTCTAACTGCCTCTATGTTATCCCTTATCATTCTATCAGTAACTAGAGGTCTAACTGCATCGTGGGTAACTATGACGGTATTATCATCCAGATTGCCCGCTTCATCAATGAATCTGATTGCATTCATGATGGTCTCATTCCTAATCGACCCACCAGGCAGCACTTGGATACTCTTAGCGACAGCCTCCTTGCAGTGCTCTCTGATTAGCTGCTTAGCATATTCTACCCACTCAGCCGGCGTCAGAACAATAACGCTATCTATCGCAGCACTTGCCAGGAATGTCTCTATGCTATAGATGATAATCGGCTTGCCCTTGAGCAGCATAAATTGCTTGGGCGTCTCACCGCCCATTCTGCTGCCTATTCCTCCTGCAACTACTATTCCGTATACCATCTAACCTCTTCTAGCTAATGATGCCATCCTTCTTCAGGCATTCAATTATTCGCTCCGCATTCTTGCCATCGTGGAACTCCACGATGTGTCTATACTTTCTGATATTTTCTTCAGACTGCACCTTGCCATACAGCTCCTTCACAGCCTTATTAATATCCTTCTCATTCATGCACACCGGTCCGAAGACATTGTCCTCATTAAGCATGAGATAACTGCCCTCACCGTAATGCTCCATGCATTCATCCTTCTCATCCCAGCAGAACACCACATTAGCCCCTCTGTAGAACGCATCATATGCGATAGATGAGTAGTCAGTTATTAACATATCGCAGTCCTTGAGTATCTCGTCATAAATAACGCCTACCCTCACCTTATCACCGAGCCCGGTTTCGCCCTTGAATCGCTCAGCCATCAGTGGATGTGGCAGGATGTCCACCTTGTCTTTTAACTCTTCGGGAACTGCATTGTACATGCGCTCTATCATCTTGTAATACTTGGTGCCCTCGAGGTCCACCCTTGCCTGGTTGGTCTCCCAGCGACGCCAAGTTGGCATAATTACTATTCTATCCGCATTATCATTTCTGTAACACTCATCGAATTTGGCAAGACCAGTAATGTAGAGATCTTCCCTCTTCATGCCGGCCAAATCGATAAAATGGTCTGCCTCAGCCTGCGACGATACGACAGTTCTCTGCAATTTGTAACCACTATTTCTAAAACCAGTTCTAAGCTCTGAGTTTAGCGATACCATATACATAACTCCGTGCTGTAGGAATACATACTGCAGGTCCTTGCTCTTTACCTTGTCCATAGCGAGCTTGCTGGCTATTCTCAGCTGCAGAGCATGCTCAGTGGACTCGGATGATACCCATTTATTACTAGCGAAAAAGTACTCCAGATGCTTGTCGCTATCTTTCTCAATTAGATTGACTCTATACTTCTCTGGCAGGTCATGAATAGCAGGATTGTCCATGTTAACTACGAAGTATACATTGTCATAACCCTGATCAATCAGTTTCTTGTATAGAACGCTAGCGCTCTCTTCAAATCTCATGCAGTTCTTCTCGTACATAAGAACGATATCCCTGCCTGCCAGCTTAGCGGCATTCTGTGCAGCCTTCTTTAATCTCGCCTGTCCCTCAGGATAATCGTATTGATTAGCATCCCTCACGGTAAGTCCCAGAGAGTTGAATCTACTTTGACGGAAATACATTGCAATGCCATCGTGAACAAAAACTTTGCTGTTACGATTCTTGCCGTTCTTGAGATCCTGAAATCTATACAGTATTCTACCCTGGTACTCTCCTTTGTAATTAAGGATGAGCTTATTCTGAATATCGAATGTTATAGCCGCATTCTTGCTGATTGTAATCTCGTAATTGTTTAGAGCATAACCCTTAGCTAGTTTGTGGCCATATCTTGATGAGAACTTGATAGTCCCAGCATTTGACATTACTGCAACATCCAGAGTGAGCTGGCTAGTGTCCAACTGCTCTCGGCTACCCTGAAATTTGGTAACGCAACAACCGCCGGCAATAATGTTTTCAGCATCCTCCCTTACATTCATTGTAAGGATTCCTATTAATGGTGATTTCTTGCTAGCCTTACTCAATTTATCTCCTTACTTCGCAAGATCCTCAATGTTGATTGGTGTCTTCCAAATGTAATCGTTTCTGCTGTTAATGAGTAATTCGAGGTATCCTTCATTGTCCACGATTGCACTCTCAACTTCTCCTATGTTGCAGAAGAATGAGCCTATATACTTCTCATCCTTAACTCTATACAGATCAATGTAGTTGACCCTATGTTTGTTGTTGCCTGAACAACATCTTATGACGATTCCTGCATGACCACAGCAATCCTGCGTATATACATAACCACTATGCGAACAATTAGCCATCAGCTTCTTGTGTGTGAACTTGCCATCAGGGCTATAAACTCTAATTCCTGTTCTAGAGCTCAGATAAATAACATCCTTAACTCTGTCATATGCGATACCTGATCCGCCATATTTGGATGAGGTCTTACTGAATTTTCCGGTCTTCATGTCATATATATCAACCCTGCTACTGGAACCTCTAACTCCATAACAACAATTCGTATTGTTGCAGTAGGTTAATCCATTGGCATGTCCTAAAATACCTGTCCTCTCTGTCTTGAGCAATTTGCCTTTCTTGGAATATATTGCCAGTCCATTGCTACCGCCATTGTATGCAACGATATATTTCTTGCCAGTATAAGCCATTGACTGTGGGGTGCCGCCTCTTCTGACAGAAAATAGTGCCTTGCAGTTTTTGGTGGTCAGGTTGTAAATGGTTTTAGCCTTGGCCTTGTATGACTTTATCGGGTGAGCGTCTAAGACATCAATATTAATCTTAGCTTCACTTCTAACGTAATCCTTCGTCTCCATACCTATAACTTTGATTACTGCTGAACCGCTTCCCTTGATGTGCACCTTTCCGAATCTATCCACTGTTACCACGCCCTTGTTATTGCTCTCGTATGTTAGTGGACCAGGCTCCTTTATATGGAGCTTGAAGGATTTGGAAGTTACCAGCTTGGTCATATTCTTCTTAATATGAAATGTTCGTCTAGTCTTGGTAGGAATAACAATGCCCTCGGTCTCAAAGCCCTCACGATTGTCATTATCTGCCCTCATTACCCAGCAGTAGTCTGTTCCTGCTTGGAGATTATTAATTGTTGCTCTCGTAACTGGTTGCTCCTCGCTATTCTCTATCTTTAGCTTGGTCCAATCAGGGTATTCCTTACCCTTCTTCTTGTAATAAATGATATAGCTGTCAGTATTTCGAGTTTCTGGCCATTCCAGCGTGATGCTAGTATCAGTTCTCTTGATTGCATTAAAGTCCTCAGCCTTGATAATGCCTGGACGTTCATAATAATCATCGCGAACTACCCAAATAAAAATTGCCCCCAATATAATAAATAGTATTATTTCAATAATTATTTGTTTTAATATTTGGTGTTTGGGCTTGTTCATTTATTATTTATAAAATGCTTTTATTTTGTCACAGATATAATCTACGTCTTCTAACTTCAATCCATAATACATAGGCAGTCTTAACAGTCTCTCATATGTATTAGTTGTATACTTATCCTCTCCGTGGAAGCGTCCAAATTGGTTGCCTGCTGGTGCGCTATGCAATGGTACATAGTGGAATACTGCATTGACCTCGTTGTCCTTGAGGAATTTAATCAGTGCTGTTCTTTCATCGAGATCAGCAGCCTTGATATAGAACATATGCGCATTGTGTTCACACTCTGCCGGAACATATGGCAGTTCAATTTTTCCTGATTCGGCAAGTGCTGCTAGTTTTTCATAATATCTATTCCAACATGCTGTTCTCTGATTATTAATCTCATCTGCCATTTCGAGCTGAGCATACAGATATGCTGCATTAAGCTCACTAGGCAGATATGACGATCCCATACCTACCCAGGTATATTTATCCACTTGACCTCTAAGGAACACACTGCGATTGGTACCCTTTTCTCTGATGATTTCGGCTTTCTCGATGTTCTCAGCATCCCTTATGAGCAATGATCCACCTTCGCCCATACTATAATTCTTGGTCTCGTGAAAGCTGTAGCAGCCATAGTCTCCGATGCTACCAAGAGCTCTACCCTTGTAGGTCGACATAACGCCCTGCGCTGCATCTTCAATAACGATGAGATTGTGTCTGTCGGCAATATCCATAATGGCGTCCATCTCACAACCTATACCTGCATAATGTACAGGGGCTATGACTTTGGTCTTATCAGTGATAGCCGCCTCTATCAATTTCTCATCGATATTCTGTGTATCTGGTCTAATATCCACAAAAACCAGCTGGGCACCTCTCAGAACGAAAGCATTTGCTGTTGAAACAAATGTAAATGATGGCAGAATTACCTCATCCCCAGGCTGAATATCGGCAAGTATAGCTGCCATATCCAGGGCTGTTGAACATGATGTTGTCAGAAGTGACTTGCTAACACCTGTCTTGTTCTCCATCCACTCATTACATTTCTTAGTGAACTCTCCATCTCCGCATATTTTTCTCGACTTGATGGCTTGAGCTATATATTCTTCTTCCTTGCCTACATATGGAGGCTTGTTGAAATTAATCATTAACTAACCCCTTATCTATTGCCGTACATCTTCTCGTAGTACTGCTGGTATTCTCCGCTTACGATGTTTTTCCACCACTTCTCGTTATCGATGTACCACTGAATTGTCTTCTTGATACCATCTTCGAACATTGTTGTTGGTAACCAACCGAGCTCGTTATGAATCTTGGTAGGGTCAATCGCATATCTCTGATCATGACCCTTACGGTCAGTTACATATGTAATCAAACTCTCAGGCTTGCCTAGTTGCTTGAGAATAATCTTAACTACATCGATATTAGCCTTCTCGTTATGGCCACCGATGTTATACACTTCACCAACTCTACCGTTGTGAATAATCATATCGATCGCTCTGCAGTGATCCTCAACATAGAGCCAGTCCCTGACATTAAGACCCTCACCATAAACAGGCAGTGGTTTGTCAGCTGTAGCATTAGCAATCATCAAAGGTATTAATTTCTCTGGGAACTGGTAAGGGCCGTAGTTGTTAGAACATCTGCTGATTGTAACTGGCAGCCCATAAGTCCTGTGATATGCCATTACCAAGAGATCTGCACTCGCCTTAGATGCGCTGTAAGGACTAGATGCAGTGAGCGGCATTGTCTCAACAAAGAAGAGATCAGGTCTATCCAGTGGCAGATCGCCATAAACTTCATCTGTTCCTACCTGATGGAATCTCTTGACTCCACATTTGATGGATGCATCCATAAGTGTCTGAGTTCCGAGAATATTGGTTCTAAGGAATATGCCCGGATCCTCAATTGATCTATCTACGTGGGATTCAGCTGCAAAGTTGACAACCACATCGAATTTCTGCTCTGCAAACAATTTATCGATAGCATCCCTGTCCGTAATGTCTATCTTCACGAATTGGAAATGAGGATTATCGAGGACTGATTCGAGGGTCTCGAGGTTACCTGCATAAGTCAAAGAATCGAGTCCAACAACATCATAGTCCGGATAAGTGTCCAGCATATGGAAAACGAAATTGCTTCCGATAAATCCTGCTGCTCCTGTTACTAAAATCTTCATAAAACTAACATCCTTCCTGTTGTGACGGCAACACCTTTCACATTATAAATATACAGAGTAATTATATATTGAATTGCTTCAATTTTCAATGTTTATTGCGTATACCAGCGCTTGTGCAAATGAGGTTTTGCTTGTGTTTGGACCCCTTCCACTGTAATATTAATAACAGAATGAGTATTATAGATAATGCTAGATTTAAGAATATTGTTAGAGTGTTATGCGCTATTGTAATTATCGCAATTGCGCTGGTTGCTATAACGGTTTATCATGCCCCTATTAGTGGCCTGTTTCTTTTTTTAATTTATTTTATTTTTTTCATTAATATTCCTGGCAGTTTCGTTCTCAAGCTGTTTAATTTGGAGATAAAAAACACCTCGACACATTTGTTGCTCTGCCTCTTCATGGGCTGGGCAATGATTGTTACCGAGTATTTTATTTCTGTTATTTTCCACAATAGCATCATACCTTATGCTATTGGTCCGATTTTTTCCTCAATATTTTTATTCAATATATATCGTCGAAAATCTGACGGATTATTTTTCAAACGAGTTAAACTTAGCAAAATATCCGTAGCCCTGTGTATCGCTGTGGCATTGATGATGTTCTTTGTTTTCCTTAGAACACAATTCATATACTTGTCACCGGACTGCGCCGCATCAACATATGTCAGTATTGACAAGGCTTATCAGATGGGTATTATCAACTCGCTACAGAACGGTTACCCTGTGGTTAATCCTTGGATTGCAGGCAAGGTGATGAATTATCACATCTTTACACAGATACTGTATGCGGTTGCAGCTAGACTTTTTGGACTGTCAGCCGACTTCATTGTAATGTCATGCGGTTCTTATCTGACGGTATACAGCCTAGGACTCGCTTACTACTCGCTATTCAAGGTGTTCAGCAAAAGACAAGATCGCGCAGGATTATATACATTAGCAATCGTACTATCGCACATGTTCATCGGTAAGAGCTTTTGTAATTCCTACTTATTCAGAATCATCTTTGTCAATGATAACTACGGTGGCTACGGTGTCGCAGCTGCTCTAGCGTGGCTAGTACTGCTAAAGTTGTGTCTTGATAGAGCTAAAGGCTTTAGCATTCGTATATCTGATGTAGTAATTCTATCTGTAATAATGATGCTTGTTACTGGAATCAAGGCTCCAGTTGCTTTGGTTCTCGTGGGAGGTCTAATAGGCACTTGGCTTTTGGCTCTAATACTTAGAGCTTGCCACTTCAAATCTCTCGTTCCTATTGCATTCATAACGTGCAGTTTCTTTGCAATGTACAAAATATTTCTAGACGGAACCGGTTCGTCGACATCTAGCAACGAGTCTCTTTTTGGATTTGGACATCTAGACGGAATTTGTTTCTGGAAGCGCGGCTTGATTGACTTCCTTACTCAACATTCCGTTCCCGGAACGATGAGGCTAGTAATAATCTTGCTGTTATTTATGGTATGTTTCCTAACAGCATTTCTGTTGCCATTCACCATCGGATATATTAGAGAGCTCGTTCTCGTAATCAGAAAAATCAAAAAATACGATTTTTCGAGAGTAATGATATATGCAGTTGCACTGGTAGGACTTACTCTCTCACTTACTCTCAAATATTCCGGCCACAGTGAGATATATTTCTCGATACTACTAACCGGCGTGGTTCCTCTAATCAGTTTCTGGTTCTTTGAGGATCTAGAGTGTGGTGTTTCTGATTGGATTTACAAGATTGGAGCTTTTTGTAAGTATGTTTTCTTCATCGTTCTTATTATTAGTACAGTCAGCTTTGTAGCCGGCAACATTCAGCAGATTCCTAGCGCTATCAAGCACTCTCACGTTGAATCGCACTATAATAAATATAGGAGTATGACTGCTGATGAATATGAAGCAATGCAGTGGATTAAAAGGAACACTCCAAAGAATGCTCTAATAGCAACCCACATGCATTCTTCTGTAGCGCCACACAATTATTCATATGAGAATCGCTGGACAAATTGTCACTTCCTCTATGCGGCCTACTCATGCCGGAATTACTACCATGAAGGTTCTGGATTCAGTCTGAATTCAAAGGAATGGACAAAACGCAAGGAAATGATTGAGACTAACGCACAGCTTTTTAATCCTAGCAACACGAGCCGCGGTCAATTAGCTCATCAGATTGGTGTATCCTATGTAGTAGTAACTAAAAAGGCTCTGGACATTGAGGATCTCAGCAACGATGATTACACTAAGTGCTTCTCCAACCCTGGTATTGATATATACAAGATTTCCTAGTCCAGGATTTGACATTCGTCTTAATTGAGCAAGAAAACAAGAGATACGCCAATATCGAGTATTGGCGTATCTCTTTTATTAATTATCGTATCTTACTGTCTTGTTAAGACAACTCTTACGGCATCATCTGTCTCTTGTAATAGGACATTGTTATTATCTGAAAAAACCATATTAAATGGAATTATGTCACTCTCTAGGATAATGCCATCACCCTTGTGTCTCCAAGTGCCGTGAACATCCTCATCTGTAATATTGCCAACCCAAGTTCCATCTTCCTTGATGGTAATAGTTACATTACCATACATATAAACTGCTCTATCAGTCTCTGCCTTCCAAGTACCAACGAAGAATGAGTCATCTACTGATTGGGTGTGCAGTTCTATTGATTCGTCTTCATCTTGGAACTGACCCATAATCTGTTCTTCCTCAGTCTTCTCCTCTGTAGTGTTTTCAGCCTGACCCTTGTCATTATGATTGCCCAACATGCCACAGCTAGAAAATATAGGAATAAGGCATACAATTAGCAATGATACCAGTAATTCTGTATATTTTTTCCTCATCACTCACCTCTAATGCAATTGGTTGTTGCGATTGTTATTTAATGCATTATAATATAACTGGTTAGGTTTGTAAAATCATAGATTTCATTAGGTTGATATGAAAGAGAAAAAACAGAGCTATTTAGAAAAATTGCCACCATGGGCAAAGAAGCACAATAAAGGCATCAAGATAGGATTGATTATTTATTTGATTGTCCTCATCTTTTCCATTGCTCTTCCTTGTATATTAAAGGCTCTGCCATATGAAGTGAAGATAGGCGATAATTCTATGTATGTAACGAACAAAGCCTCCGCAAGCAGTGTTCTGGACCGCGTACACAATGAATACATCAGTGCCGGTTCCCAGCTGTTAAAATTCTCTAGCAAGCCAATGCTCTCGGTTTGCAGGGCTAACCCATTCAAATCAATAGGCAACACTATTTCTGCAAAAGAAGCATCTGACCAGATTATCAAGATTCTGAACGACCCAGCATCCGAGGTTTCCGTCAGCTACATCGTTACTAAAAATGTAGCCTTCATGCCAGAGCCTGACTATATTAAAGATAAAAAAATGTTAGCTGGTCGCGAGCATGTTAAGAAAAAGGGAGTTAAGGGTCGCAAGGATGTCTCAACATTAATAAGTGCTGTTAATGGCAAGGTTGTTTCCAAAAACGCATACCACGAAAAGGTAACTAAAAAAGGTATACCACCTATTGTTCGTAAGGGTACTCTTGGGCTCCCTAAGGGTGAAGATTGGAAAGAATACACTGGTGATCCAATATATAATAATGCGGATGACTTAATTACCACTGCATACAATTATTTAGGAGCTCCATACAAGCACGGTGGTACAAGTCTTAAGAAAGGCGTAAGCTGTGTAGGCTTTGTACGTGCCATCTATATGAAATACGGCATCAAGATTGGTAACAGCCATCACTCAATGGAGACAGCAGGTATAGGCGTGTCTTACAAGAACGCTCGCAAGGGCGATATTATCTGTTACAGAGGCCACGTTGGTTTATATATAGGAAATGGCAAAATGCTCGATGCAACTAGCAAACGTGGTGTTGGTGTCAATACTGTTCATCCTAAGAGTATCATCGCTGTTAGAAGAATCGTTAAATAGCACATTATTGTAAACATAATAATTAGAGGCATCGTATTCTACCCAATGAGAATGCGATGCCTCTTTAATTTGTTGTTATCTATGCCCTTCTCTTTCTGATGAATGCTATAAGGATTAGTCCAAATGAAGCAGCCATGATGGTCATCAGTGCAACATAGATAATTGATGCTCCCATGATGCCCCAGCCGGAGACTGCCCAATTGGATAATGTAGCTGCAGCCAATGCTCCAAGAATATATCCTATCATAAGATATATCTGATGTCTCGTCACCGTGATGACAACGTTGAAGAAGTTGACAAGCGCCAACATACCTCCACCAATCATCAGTATTACTAGTTCCGTCTTGTATGGTAACAAGTCAGTGCTATACAGGATGCCCAGTATTGGACAACCAATTGTCAGTGCAACTATGATTGCTAGGACAGTAATTCCGATAATAACGCATATCTGATTCCTAGTCATCTTTACGAAGTTCTTGATATCTCCCTCTTCCCACTTAGTTGCTAATTTTACCAAAATAGGATTGAAGACAAAGTTGGCAAACAGTCCGACCGCAAACACTGGCATGAAGATGAAATTATAGCATGCCTGATCTGCATCGCTCATGCAAGCGTCGATTGCATATTTAGGTGCATTACCAACATAAAGGAGCAAGAAGCAGCCCAAGAATAAAGGTAAACATTCTATCGTTATCTTCTTAAACTGTTTCCAATTCCATTTGAATTCAATCTTGCAATAGTCTGGCGCGCAGAGCACGCTGGATCCAAGGAATGTTATCAGCGCAACACCGGTCCATACACTTATGGATAATACCATATTGTGCGTAATAACGAGTGCAATCATACCAGCTACCATGGATACCACAGTTCTGAATAAATTGGTCTTCGCACCAACATCCAATCTACCCTTCTGTTGGAAACGAGCAGAATAAACCTCCTGATATGCTTCGATTGCCTTAAGGACACATATCATAAAGATGATATACGTTTTGTTGAACGTATAATCGAGCACCATCCATCCGTATAATGAATAGATGATGCTCGCAATTATCATTACAGTACACGTAATCACTCTATGTGTATGATAAGCGACAAATGGAAGAACCTCAGTAATATCGCTTACCTGATACTTTCTTGCGCCATATTCACCTATGAAATAGAGTAAGCTCGCAACCGCATACGCAATTGAGAACACTCCTGCATCATCAAGCCCATTAGTTCTAATTATGACCATCAGCGCTATAGCTGACTGTCCTGCATATATTAACGCAGACACCATATTCCATATATAGCTAGATCTAGTTACGTCCTTGGTGTATGTGAATATGCTCTTTAAAGATCTCATATTTTTTTATTTCCTATACAACGCAGACTCTAGTTTTGCACTTATAGTTGTCATAAATGTATTTAGCCTGTTCTTTTGTATTTCTAATACATCCACCCGAAGCAGGTTTACCTAGCTTCCATTGACTTGCCTTGCTGTGGAAACTAAATGTACTGCATGCAGACCACCAACTCAAGCCGTTATGGATGGACCATTTCTGCTTGATTGTTGTCAATCCGGTAGGAGTAGGTGTTTTAGGGCTACCTGTTGAGATAATCCAATCATCGTCAATTTTCCATGCACCTTTAGATTTCTTAAAGAGATATAAGTGCTGTGACTTAGTGCTTACAACAACCAGTCTGTTTGTTTTACTAGTCAACGCTCTCTTATTGACATATCTTGTCATTTCTTCTGGTGAATAAGGACGCTTTGATGAATACCAGCCCTTAGCACTAATGTTGTCCTTCAGTCTTATTCTCTTGAAACTATACTGATGATCATCAACCTTTGCCTTGTAGCAACCATTGCTAAATTCATATGCGGTAAATGCATATCCTGCCTTGAATGTCTTGTTGTGATGATGTCCATCGGCATGGCATTCCAAAGTACACTTGGAGCGGATAACACAGTCGTACTTAATACCATAGACTTTTGTCTTTGCAGCTGTTATTACATACTTTGGAGATTCGATGCCATTAATAACAGCGTGTACCTTGTACTGGTGCTTTTGCTCATCGCTAACACTAACGAAGAATTCTGATTCAGAAGTTTCTCCTTTTTTCTCATCGCCTTCATAAATAGTGTAGCCGATAGTGCTACCTTCGGTATTTCCAAGGTATTCAAACTCCAGCTGAATTCCCTTAAAACTAGCATAGCTCTCTGCAACAAGCTGTTCGTCTATTTCGAATGATGTATTTTCCTCAGCTGTTGTCGCTCCTAACACATCTGCAGCAGTTACAGAATCAGTAATTGTACTCTGTGCAGTCACAGTGTCATCTGTCTGTTCAGCTACATCAACAGTTTCGTTATCAATAGCACCATCTTCAGATGTTGCCCATGTGCTCAGTGACATCATTGCCACAATAAGACATACAACTAACAATATTATTCCACTTCTTTTCTTTCTGCTAATCATGCGAATTCCTTCCTTTTTTATACAGTAATTAGCTTTTCATCTTTTTATTTTACCACGCACTTTATTTTTCAAGCAAGTGTAGCGCTTATTTTTTTACAATGCGCCATATTTTCTTGCCACCCACAGTATCAACAGCTATGAGTTCAATGCTGTTTTCACCATCGCCATACCATTTATTATAGTATGTTTTAAGCTCGACAAGTCTAGCATTTCCAACGAAATAAGCCTTGTCATTATTAATTAAATCCTTTATAGGATTGGTCATTCCATATTTTTTTATCTTGTTCATCTGGTATGGAGACAATGTCGACCATCCGCCAATACTCACCTCGTTAGAGTTATTATTGGTAGAAACCCTTAGTGGTTCTGTATATGTTCTTGCATTGTTCCAGCCGTTAACTTCACATACAAAAATCGAATCGTTATGTTCATCGAAATATTCATCTAATTCGCTCGAACGGGTCTTGTGAACAAGATTCTTATATCTTTTGTTCAGATGCATAGCCTCCGATGGCAGTGCAACGCAGCAGCAAATAACCAGAAGTACCGCCACAATCTTAGTGATTAAATGTTTTGTATTGCTATTTGTGGCAGCTACGTATAGCAACCATATCATAGCACCGACATCCGCAATATATAGCGTTCTGTATACTGGTCTCTGCATGTAATAGAGTACTAGATACAATACCAATGTCAATCCGCCAAATCCCAGAACGTATAGCCAGTTCTTTGGTTTGGTTGACAAGATAATCAGTAGGCTGAGGAGCGCCAATACGACTATATGCCATCCAGTATAATCGAGCTTTCTCACGGACTTGATAATCGACTTTCCACATTTCTTGACAACCTGTGTCACAGTCAATCTGTCTGTAGACGCCTGTTTGCCAAGTGATGATAGCACTCTTAGATTCTCAATTGATGCAGCTCCATCATAGTCGAATAGCCATTTGTGAATCATATAAATGTCGTTATCATCAACATTGATTGCGTCACATTCATCCTGATATTTTTCGTATAGATCGTCTGTAGGAAAGTCAGTAATTCTCGCCCTGAGAGAACTGTATTCTTTGGCAATTTTTAATTGTTCAGTTGAAGTATTTGCTCTTGCTGAGAACTTATTTAGTCCATATCCACAACCACTAGCCACCATTACAACTAATAGGCACATGGCTAATTGTTTGAATACTGGTGCCTTATCCTTGAGGCTACCTTGAGTTCCATCAAAAAGTGCTATCACCACGAATACACCAACAAAGGCGCATAGATATCCCAATGCGGGTAACAGCGTGTTCCATCTGTACATGCTACCTATTATCACCAGCAACGCACCTTCGCAGTAGTACAGCCAATGCCTATTGCCAATTGCACTATCCAGCAACAACAGGAATCCAACCGATATTAACAACGCTGACGTCTTAGTGAACTGAATGCTGGCATAGTGGTCTATTGAGAATAGTGTTATAGCTGCAACCGCTACCAGGTATACCAACTTCGACTCGCTCTTATCCATAACCAGTCTCAGTAGGACAACAAATGCGGTGAATGACAGTGCAATCTGAGACAATACGAATGCATTCACTCCCGGCATCAATGTCTGTATGCCAATGAGCGCCTTGCATAGATAATAGTTTACAAATCCAATATTAGCATACCCTGCTGCTATCATCTTAGCGATAGTATGGTCATCATTGGTTTCATAGACTACCTGCACACATAGCAATATCGTAGTCAATATGACTGCATTAATAATGAGCGATTTAGAACGATTACTGGATAATATTTTTTTCATTCGTTTATAAAACCATGCAAACATGGTTGTTCTTACCATTGCTATGCGCAGTTACCAGTATGTCACCTCTTTGCAGATATGCATCGTCTGCAACATACTTTTCTTCTGTAAAACAAAGGAAATTATTAGACCTGTCCTTTAATGCCTTGGCTACGTCAAGTCCAGATCCCGTATATGGACATTCTATTCCTGTAGATTTAATGCACAACGTAACAATATCTCCGCATGAGCATCCTGTCTTGATAGTAATCTTGGACAAATCGTATCCCACCTTGGCTGCTAGCTTTTGACAAGCATTCTCACCATACACTTTATTTCCTTGGCTGCAGTATCCGATATTGTCATTTGCTATTGCCTTTTCTAGCATATCAGCTGCAGCATCAGCCTTGGCTGTATCCTTTAATCTAAATACATATGTCCAGTTTCTGTATGATGTATCGGAGCTAGAATAAGCCCAATTGGCCGATGCCACTTCTTTGCCATTGCCATCGCCAGCCTTCCCATCATAGTCTTTCGATGCCTGTCCTATTCGGGTCTTCTTTGGTGTTACAGTAACCTCGTTTGACCAGTCACTATACATTCTCTTGCCGTGATCGTCAGTGTAAGCGCGTACTGAATACTTGTATTTCTTTCCTGCTATTTTGCTGTAATATGAAACAGCTGTGACATCGCCCTCTAGCTTTGTATCTTTGGCTTTTCCTGTCTCTAGATCTGTTTCCTTGATAATTAATGCCGTGGCGTCTTTTACTAACTTCCAGCTGATATCATTTCTCCTATATCCTGGACTCTTTCCTGTTATCTTTGGTGTCTTAGGCGTTATATAGAGTCGTATGCTTACTGTCTTCTTTTTAGAATACTTGCCACTCTTTACTGCTCTTACCTTAAAGCTGTACTTGTGTCCGTGAGGAACTTTGGTAAATGTATATTGATTTTTCTTCACCTTATAGGTTCCCTTTTTGTATATCTCGCCATCACATTTTGCCTCTATCTCATAGCGGCATCCCTTTACAGTATTCCAAGTCAGACGAATGGAACCTTCCTTGGGATTAACAGCATGCAGATTCTTAACCGAGCTTACCGTCGCAGCATTTACAACAACCGGAACCATGGCCACTATCATTATGGCTACAATCAGAACAGTATGCACTTGTTTGAGAAATAATGCTTTAGTCGTAGTATTCATATTACTTCCAGATTGGTCCTCCATTGCCATTTTGAGTCTTCACTACAATTTTAAGATTAGCCTTTACTTCTTCTATTCTTGCATCCAACTCCGCCCTATCTTTTCCATATAGAATTATTGCATGACGGTTTCTCTTATCTTCAAAATCATGCGTTATCGTTCCTACACAGATATTCTCCAAAGTGGTCTTTACTACATACTTCTCGTTCAGAACTTTGTCTACACCATCAATGCTAATGACCTCACCAGCTGGCAGATAAAATGCCACATAACCACAATGGCAACAAGAGTGTTGGAACTCAGGAATTGCATCCAACTCTCCCAGCGACATCTTAATCAGGAACTCTGCTGTGTTGAGCCCGGTCTGAAGTTCTGCTATATGTGAAGATATGAAGGTACCGCCACCTCTCAGCGCTGTCTCAATAAGGAAGACTTCCCCAGTTGAATCTTCAACTATATATTCACCGTGAGTTAAGCCCTGCTTAAGACCAAATCCCTTTAACATCCTTAAGTCATAGTCCAACAACTTGTCAATAATTGCACGGTCTGCGACGGATGGATACAGGCGAGTCATAGATGCAAATACATTCGGTATCTTGAACTCATCGAGATCAGCATACATCAAAGTCTTAACATCACCATTAAGTGCAATGGAGTCTACTTCGAATTCCTTGCCGACAATGAATTTTTCTACTATTATCTCTCCATTGCTGGAGTATTTAACACAATCATCGTAATGAGATCTGAGTTCATCAATACTGTTAATCTTAGTTACGCCCTTACTTCCAGCACTATCTACTGGCTTGATAATACAAGGAGCTCCCAACTCATTAAAAATCTTCTCTGCTGTTGCGAGACTATCAGCACACTCAGATGGTATTGAGGCTAGGCCTAGCTCCTTGCATTTTTCTCTCATCAGGTGCTTGTTGATAAAGAGATCTGCAACTTCAGTATTGTTACCTGGCAATCCTAGTTTGTCGCAGGCATAGGAAATAGAATATACTGCCATATCTGTCTGATCCGAAATAATTGCATCAACTCTTTCCCTCGATGCAATCTCAAGGACAGCCTCATAATCAAGAATATTGGCATCAATTACCTTATCGGCATATTTCATTCCTGGGTATTGTCCTGGTGAAACAACGATTGTTGTATGTCCCAGTTCCTTGCATTTCTTAATCAGATCAACCTGATATGTTCCTGCACCCAGTATCAATACTTTCTTCAATTCACGTTCTCCTTATTCCCAGACAGGCCCTTTCAAACCTTCTTCTGTCATCACTTTAATCTTTATTAGGCTCCTATACTCGTTAAAGTGTTCCATTAGATTTTCTCTATCGTCGCCAACGAGTACCGAGATATATCTTCCTGTCTTATCTGAATATGGTTTGGTTATCATTCCTAGCTCTATCTCAGCAAGATCGTTGCCTCTAATGTATGGTAGGTCAATTGCATCTGCTACGCCTTCAACAGCAACGACTTTGCCTGCTGGCAAATAAAATGAAAATGTACCACAGTGACACTGTTCAGTATCAAATGTTAGTTCACCATGTGATATCCCAAGCGCGCAGTCAATCAGGTACTCAGATGTATCAAACCCTGTTTGGAGTGCGATGATATCTGAGGACACATGTGCGCCACCGCCTCTTGCAGCTGCCTCGATAAGATATGGTGTACCATCTCTATCTACGCGATACTCACTGTGAGAGATGCCATTCACAAGGCCAAAGCCCTCGATTGTATCCTTGTTAAGTTGAAGCAATCTCTTGACTTCTGCTGCGTCCCTGCAACTTGGATACAACCTATACATAGATGCGAAAATCCCTGGCAATTGGAACATAGTGAGATCTCCGCAACACAATGTGTGTTCTTCACCATTAATAACGATTGAATTCACTTCGTACTCATCGCCATCAATGTACTGTTCTATTATAACCTGTTTGCTCTTAGAGAACTCTTGCGCCTTGCTATAGAATTTTCTTAGATCACTATCGGATTCTATTTTGTAAATACCTCGACTTCCCTGATTATCGACTGGCTTGATAATTGCAGGTTTACCCAGCTTTTCTAGAAAGGCTTCGGCTTCAGCGCATGTAGTTGTTACCGCACTTTTGATTGTAGGTAGACCTAGTTCCTCACTCTTTCTACGCATTGCAGATTTATCTGTAAAGAGCTTGGCGCATTCATAGCCGATTCCAGGTAGTCCCATCTGCTCAGCCACGTATGCAACCGTCCTCATTGCCATGTCTGTCTGATCAGTAATGATACCGTCGATTTTTTCCTTCATGGCAACTGCAAGAATGGCCCCTTCATCCCGTACATCAAGATCATAAGTACAGTCTGCAATCTTGAGCCCTGGATAATCGCCGTAAGGAGAAACAACTATTACATATAATCCTCTAGCGCGAGCCTTGCTGATTATGTCTATTTGTCCAGAACCCGCTCCAAGAATCATTAGCTTTTTCATTGAGCTATTCTCCTTTATTCTTTCCTATTACAATTCTCTCAACGTACTGAGGTGTCTTGTTAAGGCAAATATATATTCTTCCAATATACTCACCAATCAAGCCAAGGAACATCATTATCAGGCCACCTATCAATAGATTGGTTGCAATAATCGACGTCCATCCTACAGATACAGCTGGATTACTCAACTTGGATATTACCAATATTATGATAATTACAAATCCTATGAGTGCAAACAGAAGTCCCAGCAAATTAGCTAGTCTAAGTGGCTTGATGGAGAATGTTGTAACTCCATTAATCCATAGATTGAACAGTTTCTTGAATGTGTATCCTGACTCTCCAGCCAGTCTATTCTTCTGCTCTACATCAACGTTACCAATTCTACCTGTCGTTCTCAGCAACAGTCCTGTGATATATGGATATGGATTATCATATCTTGCCATTTCAAGCGCTACAAATCTCTTGGCTACAAAATATACGGATGTATTTACATCTTTAGGTTTGTCAAGGAAGTAAATAGACATCTGGTCGTTAACCCAACTACCAAATTTCCTGAATATGCTTCGCTTGCCTCTCTCTCCATACCTTGCGCAGACAACATCATATCCACATTCATCCATCTTCTCAATGAACTCAAAGCAAGTCTCTATTGGTGTTTGTCCATCATCATCACAGCAAGCAATTATTTCTCCACGCGAATATTTAATTGCTGCCATTATTGCACTCTGCTGACCACGGTTCTTAGCAAGATCCACGCCCGTAACATTGTCGTATTTCTTGCACAGCCTACAAATTGTGCCCCATGTATCATCTGGAGATCCATCGTTAACAAGAACGACTTCTCCTTCATAGTCAGTTCTAGCACTCATCATGTTCTGGATGTTATCAACTACATTCTCCAGCGTGTGTTCTGATTTGTAGCATGGAATAATAAATGATATCAACATATGATTCTCTACCTTTATTTTTCAAATTATTTAATGTTGCAAGCAAAGCATCTCTGCTTGCCAGTCTCGTCAGGTGGCAGAATGTCCAACCACTCAACTCTAATTTTGAACTCGTCTCCAAAGAGCTTCTTAACTGATGAAACGAAGTGCTCCTCTATTTCTTCTTTGGTCTTGGTCTTGTTGTAAGGATCTGCTGCCAACTGAATCAGCATGTCATGATATGATTCCTGAGTAAATCTATACTGTGCTACACCAACTGTTCCATTAGCAATCTTCATCAGATGGTATGCTGACGAATCTGCTCCATTCTCATGCTTGACCATATCGTTAAGTCTGCCGCTAATCGTCTTGAAGTAGCGAAGACCATCCTTCATGAATGATTCTGCTGAATCACCAATATCGTAGTTAATAATAGGGAATGTTTTCTTGTACAGGTTTGTCAGTATTACTCTGCCGTTGTCTGCTAGCTGATTGTTCTCGTCATAAACATTAGCAACTACTACATCGTTGACAACATAGTAAAAATCTTTACCGGGATATTTGATGATGCAATTGCCTGATTCGGTGCTGCCGTATGCGTCAATTAATCCTGGACCCAAATGCTTGGTTAACAGTTCTCTAGTAACATCGTCAACCTTCTCTGCAACCGGTACGTAGAACTTTGGCTTCCACAGCTCCATATTATGCTGCTCTGCATACATTACGACTCTAACGAGACAGTTTCTTCTCAGCACCAGCATATCTGGCTTGTACTCATTGATGTCGCGAATTGTATCTGCAATTCCGTCACCAACAATGCTGTCCTCGGTTACAACCTTTCTTCTCATCAATCCAAACTTCTGGATAAATGAGTCATTCTTACCTGCTGTTGATGCCTTGTGGCTAGTTTGGAAGGAGTACATTTTGCCCCTTAGAGGTTTGTATCCGGCTACCATCAGCTCTCTAATCCAGTTAGCATTACTTCTCGCATGTTCTCTATGAGTCTGCATTATCTTCAGAGGAGTACCGGAAGATCCGCTTGTGCTTAATATCTGCCACGAATCTCTCGTTTCAGGATTATCCTCGTAATTCTTCTGCATATAAAGTCTCAGCTCAGCCTTGTTAATGGTTGGGAATTTGACGAGATCTTCTGCACAGTGATAATCGTCTGGAGTTGTTCCTGTTGCTTCGAACTTTTCTCTATAGAAAGGAATTTCATAAGCCCTATTCATCAGCGCATGAATTCTCTTGTTCTGATCCTCTTTGATCTTTTGAGGATTGCTGTCAAAATCCTTATTCATTCCGAGCAAGTCGAACATAGTGTATATATTTTTAAACTTCTTCTGAAAATTCATTTAAGACCTCCCGTTCTGTCGCTTTTTTATTTTTTAAGATCCTTTTTTATCTGTGTTGTCGAAATTTCAGGAGTTCTTGGTAGATAAACGACCTCAACGCCTTCATCCCTAAGAAAGTCGAATTTGCCTTCCCAATCGTCTCCGATTACGAAGGTGTTCACATGATATTCATGCGCATCAGTAACCTTCTGTTCCCATGATTCTTCTGGAATAACCAAGTCAACATATCTAATGGCTTCAACAAGTCTCTTTCTCTCATCGTAAGAGAAATAGCACTTCTTCTGCTTCATGTTCCAATTGAATTCATCTGTTGAGACAGCGACAATCAGATAATCGCCGAGTTCCTTGGCTCTCTGCAGCAGATTAACGTGTCCGTAGTGCAGCAGGTCGAATGTTCCGTATGTAATAACCCTCTTCATCTATGTCTCCTTGTTTTTTAATTATCTTCTTGATAGTTCTTTCCGAAGCGTGTCCATCATCCTTCGGATTATATTTAGCGCAAAACATTTCATACTTGTCATCAATTTCCCAATTATCGCAAGCTGTGATGGCTTCGAACAGGGCATCTTCGTCCTTAACGATTGGCCCTGGCAACTCGTCGAGAGTAATGTAGAATCCTCTTAACTCATTAGCATACTGTTCGAGGTCATACATGTAATAAATGATTGGCTTTTTGAGATTAGCGTAGTCGAAGAATACGCTAGAGTAGTCTGTAATCAGTATGTCTGCTGCGATATACAGTTCATTGATATCGCTATAACTCGAAACATCTACAACAAAACCCTTGTATTTGTCAAAGTCAAAGCTATTGGCAACGAGATAGTGGGCTCTAAACAATATCACATATTCATCGCCCATTTTTTCTCTCAGCTTATCAAAATCAACTTCTGTCTTGTAAGTATATCCAGTTCCACTGGTGTGCTGATTGTCTCTCCATGTAGGTGCATAGAGGATAACCTTCTTATCATCAACACCGAGACTCTTGCGCAGCTCTTTGCGCTCCTTCTCAGTTGTGTTAATCAGCCTGTCGTTTCTTGGATATCCTTCCTCAATAATCTTATCCGTCTGACCTGTCTCCACGAGATTCCATGCTGTTGCAAATTTCTCTGTGCAGAATGGTGATGGTGAGATAATGTATGAGAACTTGGCTGCATCAGTACGATACTTTTCCCTGATTTCTTTAATTGAATTCATAGAATTATCACTCGCCTCTAGGTCGTATCCCAGTCTCTTGAGCGGTGTGCCATGCCAACACTGTACATAAACCTGATCATTGCGAGGATGCTGGTGATCTAACATTCTGTAGTTGGTAATCCAGTACTTGGCTGTTCTTAACTCTACATTGTCCTCTTTGCTACGGAACTTCACAAGTCTCGTCCTATCATCCTTAAGAAATTCGAACTTCTCAGGTTCACGAAAACTCCAGACAAAACTATAGTCGCTGTACTCGGGAGTCCTACGCATATACTCATAGATGGCTTTGGGTGAATCGCTGTATCCACGCCCTGAGAAGGTCTGGAAATAAACTTTCTTCTCATCAACCTTGGCAAATGGCGCATCCAGAGTCATCTTAGCGCGGTACAATGCATCACGACCGCTGCGTGCAACAACTCTAAAAGTCTTGTTCTTCTTAGCTATATCAAAGATTTTCTTCTTAACAATATTACTCATTCTTATTCATTAGACTAACAACGTAATCAGCTAACTTAGCTGTTACATCCTTAGTATCGATGTCTATATATTTATCTCTAAATGCTTGGATAGCAGCTTTGTCATATTCCTCATTCATTGCAACTGCTAGCTGTCTAGCATCGGTAAACGCATACTTACCAATTGCCTCTTCATCAAAATTCATGTTGAGTCCCGTTATATTAACGTAGCTATCTTTATCATAAACGTAGAGGTACAGAGGCTTTAGCGTCAGGCTAGCCTCTACTGCCAGCGATGAATAGTCGCTGATTACTATATCTGCAACTCTTAGCAAGTCATAGGTGTCGAAAACATCATCGTAGATAACACCTCGCTTGATTACCTTCTCATTGCTGGCTGTGTCTATAGGATGCAGCTTTACAATTATGTTATATTTGTTTAAATCAATTGCATCCACAAGGCCCTTAACATCAACTGCCGCCCCTTTGTGGAAAGTAGGAGTATACAAAATTGTCTTCTTCTCTTCGTCCAGCTCGGGATATCTCTTGTGAATTGCAGTCACCATCGTAGGATTATCCCTGAGGATATAGTCAATTCTAGGGAGTCCCAGCTTGATAATCTTATCTCTGCTGACATTAAATCCTTCGCAGAAATAATTAGCGGTAACATCGCTAGGACAGAGTACGCGATCGTAACCCCTGTGCATCTTCATCAAATGGGCAACCTTCTCCGAAGCGCCATCCTCCATGCCCACTGTCTGCCAGCCAAATTTCTTAATAGCACTAAGGGCATGCCACATCTGGATAACGGTCAGGTTCTTGCTATGCGAAAGCATGCTAACAGGTACGCAATACGTATCAACAAGAATAACATCAGAATTGTTCATAGCGCGCACCTGCTTGCTCAACTCTCCAATATAACTAAGAGTCGACAGTGACAGCTTTTTCCTAAGGAGCTTTGTTAGCACCTCGACCTGAATCCCTCTGCTTTCCAGTTCATCCTTGAGTAACTGGAAATCCAGCGTTATATTGTCGCTCTCGCGACTGATTAATGTTACTTTATTCTTCTTGCTCATTTAATTGATTACGCGTTTGCGACATTGCCCTGCTTACAACATATCCAGCCACTTGGGACCTTCATCCAATCACCGCTCTTCTTCAGGCAGGTTACAACCGTACCCTTCTTGAACTTGGCTGCTGTAATGCCTGTTACGGCATATTTCTTGGCGCTAGCACTCAGCGAACTTCTCTTAACTGCCTTATAATTCGTTCCTGGACCAGTTCTCACATACAGTTCTGCTAAGAGCTTGTAGTCCTTGCCAACCTTGATAGTAACTTTGCTGGTCTTCTTGGTTGTTTTTACAGCCTTTAAATACTTAGTACCTGAAGTAGTACCACCACAAAGCCAGCCACTAGGTATTCTTACCCATCTGCCGTTAATTTCCAGAACCGAAACTTCGGTACCCGATTTAAGCACGGCATATCCGTCCTTATCTGCCTTGGCATGCTGTTGTCCATCACTCGTTAACTCGGTCAACTTCTTTTTCTTGTATGTAGTACCCGGTCCGTATCTTACATTAATATCCGTTTTTGTAATGTAATTCTTACCGCGAACATATCCATATTTTGACTTGTTGGATGAAGTCGCGTATTTCTTTTCTGTTACTTTCATTGTAGCAGAGTTAGGACTACTAATTACCGTTGCTCCATGTGGATGCAACGATAGCAATATATCTCCTGTAATAAGATACTTGTCTGTGGTTGGAATTTCACTATTAATTACCAGGTCGTTGGCATTCTTAGCTATAGCAAGTGCTTGCTTGTACAGACTATCCTCGCTGGCAAAATACAGAGTGAATTCTCCTGTCGATGCCAATACTCTTGCCAAATAGTCTGCCTCGTAGCCAACCTTGTCACCTAGACTGATGCCTGCAGCCTGTACAGCCGAAGCGATAAGCGGTGTGCATGTTGTTTCGGTCTTGGCGGTAATCTTGGATGCATCCCATGTAGATGGGTCGTTCGGATCGCCTGTTTTCTTGAGTTTCTTATAAAAACTTGAATAATGCGTAGTGCAGTATCCTATATTGTTATTATCGCAGGCATCTTTGACTACCTGTGCAATTCGCTTTGCCTTGGCTTTTTCCTTGCACCTAGCAACAACAGTCCAGTGTGCAGATGCAGTTTTGGATGAGTTGTAGAACCATGCCTTGGTGTACACTTCCTTGCCTGTCTGATCACCCGGTTGTTGATTTTTTGAGCCATTCTCACCTGTAGCTGCATGACCGATTATTACGTTCGATGCGGCATATGAAGGTATGTTGCCTATGCTACAGGTGAAAGTCATTGCAAGCACTGCAATCAGTACCAGCGATATTAACTTGTCTCTTACTAATGTGTTTCTCATGTATTCTTTAGTCTCCATAGCGTTCCTCGTAGAAGGCCGCAGCCTCTTCGATTGTGCCATCGAACAGTTTAGTTCCTTTTTCAAGTACAAGACCTCGACTGCAGAAGTCGATAGCTGTTTCAACGGAATGTGTTACGAATAACAGTGTAACAGTCTTGTCCTCCATGATTTCTTTAACTTTCTTCTTGCATTTCTTTCTGAAGCGTCTATCTCCTACGCTCAGGGCCTCATCGACAATCAAGATGTCAGGTCTAGCGTTGACATTGATAGCAAATCCCAGTCTGGCTTTCATTCCGCTGGAATATGCTCTCAGGGGTTGATCTATATATTCGCCGATATCAGCGAACTCAATCATGATACCCTCTACCTCTCTGATTTCCTCATCTGTCATTCCCATCAAGCCACACTTGAGGTAGATATTCTCTCTGCCTGTTGATTCCAAATCAAATCCAGCAGATAGCTCCAGCAATGCACTGACCTTACCATTGACGATAATCTCTCCTTCAGTTGGGAAGGAAACTCCTGTTATCATCTTCAAAATGGTGGATTTGCCGGCACCATTAATACCGAGCAGCGCTACCGCTTCTCCTCTATTTATCTTGAACGACATGTCATTAACGGCCTTATTAACCTTGTATTTAACCTTCTTGGAAAAGAGGCTCTTGAACCTTGCCTTATCGTTCTTGTATAGTTTGTATTCTTTAGTTACGTGTTTGAATTCAACAACGACTTCACTCATTATGATATCTCCTTACAGAACATCTGGAATTTCCTTGCGCAGATCCCTATATGATTTTACTGCCAGAATAAAGAACACCATCAGCGTGCAACAATAAGCCAACAGTTCAACTTTATCCTCCCAGAACCATTGCTTGTAGATGAATGAATATCTATATCCATTGGCTACAACTGTTACTGGATTGAATTTTAATACCAGCCTAATGATTGGATTATCAATTCTGTTGACATCATATACAATTCCGGACAGCCAGAATACGGCAGTTGAAAATGACTTAACCAAATTCTGAAAATCCCTAGATATTGATGACAGAATTCCACTCAGCAGTGACCATACAGTGAAGAATACATACATCATAATCATGTACAGCGGAATCTGCAGATAATACTTATCCGGAAAATATCCAAAGCACACGAAGAGTACTATTGTAATCGCAAGTAATGCCCAGTGCACGAACAAATGCGCCAAATTATAATAAGTTGGAATAACGGATATTGGGAACTTCATCTTCGTTACCAGATGCTTGTACTGTCTGATACAACCTGCGCCTCCAGGAATCAATTCTCTCATATAGAACCATGGGCAGAATCCTGCAACCAGCCACAGAAAGAACGGATAGCCAGCAACAGGCTTACCACTCCTGAGACCTACAGTAAACGCAAACCAGAATACAAATAATGTAATCATTGGTTTAATAACAGCCCAAGCCCAGCCTAACGCAGCTCCATTGTAAGTCTTAATCAGATCTGACTTAGCCAACTTGAATATCTGTTGTCTAAATGAAACATGTTCTTCAATTATTAATCTAAGACCTTCCATATTTTTCCCTTAACTGTCTTATTATCTCTATACTTCAAAGTAATTCAGTATATCTCTACAATAACAATCTGATTCGGTTAATACTTCCTTTTTAACTCGATCACGCCATTCTTTATGTCTATCCTGGCCTTCACTAACATCTTCTATGAAGGACTCCAGATCAGCGATGTTATAGACATGATCTCCTGGCATTGACTCCTTAACATTCTCAAAGCTAAAGCCTCTCGCCTGTTCATATCTCTCGTAATCCTCAAGGATATACGCTAGCGGTTTGTTGACCAGCATATAGTCTATTGCTACCGAGGAATAGTCAGTAATAAGTCCATCGGTGTTACCCATCAATTCGTAAAGATCAACATCCATAGCGGAAAGTTCAGGGTCACCCATCAGTACTATATTGGTGAACATATCTGATGTTATTGCATAATCCTTCTGTAGCAGATGTTGTTTGAGAATAATCACCAATTTATTCTCAGCGCAACATTCATCAATTCGTTTGAGGTCATCTACGCTATATACCAGCGGCAATCCCAGTTCGCCTACCCCAGTATCGGTATCTAGTCTCTTGACATTGCTCTGGCGATACGTTGGCATCCATATAACTACGCTGTTAGCATCATGCTCTTTCTTGAGCTTAGCTACAAACGATTTGGCCTGTGAACGGTTGGCGAACAACATATCGTTGCGAGGATATCCCAGCGCTAGAATATTTCCATCTGGCTTGTGAAGAACATCCTTGAATATGTCTATATACTTGTCGCCAGTTACCATGCAGTAGTCAAAGTATATCTGCCTAGTATCTGATTTGAGGTCTCCTTTGTATCCGCATCCATGCCACAGATCGATAAACAGCTGCTCATCCCTAAACACTTTGGCCCAGTTGACATTGTGCGAATAGAACACATACTTGGCGCTGAGAATTGCTTGCTGTGCTTCCCAGCTACGTTCACCATCTTCGGTAAACATGTTGATTGACTTAACATTAGGAATATTCAGCTCCCTATAGTTATGTCTCTTCTCGAACAGCCATGTGATGTGGTATTTCTCGTTATAGCCGTTCTCAATCATATATAGAAACAGGGCTTTGGGATTGCCAGAATAATCATCTGTAGAAGTAAACACTATACTGTGCTCATCTACCACAGGCGGATTATCAATCAGACAAGCTCTTCTTCCCTTATTGCTAGGATCTATTCTATGTTTGATGCGTCTTAATCTATCTGCAACGGAATTGGACATTTCTATCCCTGCACCTCTGCCTTCATTGTCTTCATCATGCTAGCAACACCCTCTTGTAGTGAAAACGCTGGTATCCAACCCAATGATTCAAGCTTGGTTGAATCAAGCGAAGAGTTTTGCATGGTGTTGTAGCTCTTATTCTCTGCCTCTGTTGCGCATTCGAACACAATCTCAACATTGGAAGCTCTTGCTATTTCCTCTGCAATCTCCCTTATTGTGCAAATCGAATGTGGATTGGAAATGTTATATGCGTTATCCTTCTCTCCTTTGATAAGCACAGCAAGGATGGCTGATGCGCAGTCGAGGGTGTAGCAGTATGATCTCTTCTGCTCGCCCTTGCTCTTCATTACAATATTCTCGCCAACTACTCCGTTTCTTGCGAATTGAGCAGTTGCCCTATTGTCTGTCTTGGTAATAGTTGGACCATAAATATGACCGGGTCTTACGATAACAGTATCTGTTCCATGCTGCATGCCGTATGCAACGCACAGAGACTCTCCTGTTCTCTTGGATGATGGATAGCCTGATCTCTGTCCGAGGATATCGAGATATCCATAGTCTCCTTCCTTGTACGGTTCCATACTTGAGTTCTGTCCGTACACCTCGCTAGAGGAAATGTACAGAATTCTCTTGGACCCCTTGGTTTTGGCCGTATTCAGCATGGCATTAAGTCCAATAATATTAGCCAGAATTGTGTCGACTGGCTCCTTCATATATATTGCTGGATTGGCATTGCTCGCACCGTGAATAATGTAGTCAACCTGATTGTCTAGGTCTACGCCATCCTGAGATGTCGCATCATAATATACAAATCTAAATCCGTCATCTTCGCCAAGTCCAGGGAAGCGTGTAGTCATGCGCGCTTCACTACGTCCAGCTGCGAGAATAGTAATACCAGCATGGTATTCCTTGTTTAATAACAGCAGAATATCTATTACTGAGGAGCAAATCATTCCATTGGCTCCTGTTACCAGGATATTCTTGCCAAACAAGGACTGTACCTCAGGAATGCTGTTGATTGATTTTCTTACATCATTCCAGTACTGTTCAGTGTATTTCATGTATTATTCACCTCTATTAAGCAATGCTTCAAACATATCGAGATCCTCAGTTGTAGTAATCTTCAGATTCTTCTCGGATCCCTTGGAGAAATACACTACTTCGCCCAGTGCTGACATAAGTGTGCAAGATGCAGCACTTCCTTGAATGTTTCTCTTGGCTGCTTCTTCGTGTGCCCACAGGAGCTTCTTCAGAGTATATGTATGTGGTGTCTGTGTTCTGAAAAGCTGCTCTCTTGGAATAGAATTAGTTGAAGATGCTCCATCGTCGCCACTTCTGAATACTGCTTCTACACAAGGGATTGCCGCAACGGCACTGCCTTTCTCATGGAATACTGCAAGGCTATCTGAAATAATTTCTGAAGAAACCATGCATCTATTACCATCATGAATCATTACAACGCTGTCATCGCCGTATTCCTCATGAATCTTCATCAATCCATTATGAATGGATTCCTGACCTGTATCGCCACCCGGAATAACCCATTTTAGCTTGGTAATGTTGTACTGCTTGGCATAAGCTTCAAGAACTGCAATCCATGCTGGCAATGTTACAACTACGATTTCATCGATATTAGGGTGGTTCTCAAATTTTTCCAAAGTATAAACAATCAGCGGTTTGTTGTTGACATGCAAGAACTGCTTTGGTATATCAAGATGCATTCTGCTGCCAACGCCTGCTGCTGTTAATAATGCTACTACCATGATGTCCTCCTCATCCTATTTGCTATTTGTTAATCTCATTAACCTTATCGTAAATGAAATCAATATAGTCGGTTACACTTTCCAGAGATTTTGCCTTCATGTTGTCAAGGGGCTTATCTGAAACGCCTTCCTTCATTGCCTTTTCCATTGCATCAACGATGAGTTTGGCATCGAAAGATTCTTTATTAATCGCTCTATCTGGATATCCAACGATTTCCATGAGCTTGTTTACCTTGTCATTCCATGAAAGTATTACTGAAGGAATCTTCAGAGTAAATGCTGCAATAGCGGAATGCATTCTGCACGTAATCATCGCCTTGTAATCGTTGATTGTGTTGTAAAGCTCGACATCGTCGACCGGTCTAATGACCATCTTGTCATTATCAAGCGCCATCTTAGAGAGGACCTCTCTGCCCAGCGCAATATCTGCAGGCAGACCATTAGTGAAGAATTCATAGTCATAGCCTCTCTTCTCCAATTCCTTGGCGATATTGACGAAGAGCTTTACCCAGCTATCGCCTTCGAAGTCATCTCCATATCCAGTCAAAGATGTTCCTCTTATCAGGCCTATACCGATCTTAGTTCTGTTAGGATTGTCTTCAATCTTGTATGTTTCTTTCATCCAGAATGCAGCATCCGCGAGCAGTTTAACCTTGTGCTTGCTACCAGCGCATGCCTGAACTGTCTCTACGCTATCTCTTGCAGATACATACTTAACCTGACTGGACTGAAGTGCTCTTTTGAGGATGTTACTTCTGAAGTCATTCTCATCGAAGTCTCCTGCTCTACCAATTGCGTTGTACACAACTGACAGTCCATGCTTTTCTGCATATTTACTGATTAGCATTAGTGGCCATTCATACTCGTTATAGCTGTACTCTAGCAGTCCTGCGCCATCAATAACGATAAAGTCTACGCCTTCTAATTTCTCATTAAAGAATGTCTCAAGACGTTTGCGGTAGTTAAGTCCACTCTTCCAGATGCCATGTCTAATGCGATGAATGGAATTGCCGAGCATAGTGTTATCCATCTCATTGGCATGTTTCTTTAATTCCTGGAACACCTTGTCGAGAGCTTCGCCCTTTCTGTAATAGTAGCTGTAATTATTAACTCTCTTGAAGAATGCATTAGGAATATCTTCAATTTCATCATTTCGTCCCAGCAAATCAACCTCAACGAAGTCAATTCCAATATCAGGATCCTTCTTGCGCAGCTCAGTACCAATCAGATATTCCAAGCTACGTGCAATGAACAATTCTCCGATGTTCTCACTCTTAACAAGTCCACAGATAGCGATCTTAATCTGCTTGTCGCCAGTCTGCCAATACTCATGCCATTTATTCCAGTCAAATCTATCAATAGCATATTCTCTAGTATCTTTCTTGAAGAATGGCAACAAACCATGTCTTGAAACTCTGCTATAAATTGGTGGAAGCTTCATGTAGTTCTTGCCATATAGCTGTCTAAGATAGGTGTCATATCCCTTAGGCGCTGGGAACATATGTCCTTCAAACTCAACCTCGATAACTGGTGAGTATTCACTCTTAAGAACGCGTTCCTCAACTGTATGAACATTAGTTGCCATTACGCCAACGTATTCAGACTCGTCGTAAGAGTAAGTCTTCTGAATTGCAACTACATCGTTGAATAGCTTTTCCCTGCCTTCGCGTTCGTTCTTAAATACAGTTCCGTTGATCTGCTTTCTCTTGATAGGATTACCGCCTCTGTAGAGATTCATATCCCACAAGGTATCAGCCTGCTCCTTCTTCTTGATAATTTTATTGAAGTGTTCAATATTTCCTTCCTCGGTATCTGGAAGACCTTCAATAGGGAAAATGTCCATAAAGATTGGACTTGTCTTGGTAATTACCTCCCTTGCAACCTTGCATACAAGGATTGACTCATCATATAGTTTCCAGTGATATGCATGATACTGCTTGGAGAAGTTAGGTGGGTTGAGCACATACTTGCCAATCTTACCACCGGACAGCTCCATTAATTTCTCGCAGTCAGGTCTTGGCATATTAACATCAACATCATCATCCCAAGGAATGAATCCCTTATGACGAATTGCTCCTAGCAGTGTTCCACCAGAAAGATAGTATGTAAGTCCATGTTCTTTGCAGAATTTGTCAAACTCTACCATCATATCCAGCAAATGCTCTTTGTGTTCATCCAAGGTTGCACTTCTACCCAGATCATCAATAGTATAAATTCTCACTAGTACGCCTCTCTTTGTTCTTTAATTATCTAAATATTTTCTCTAATAAAGATTTCAATGTATTTCTTGGTCAACTCTTTCAAGTTGTTCCTAATTGACTTGTCGTATTTCTCGTTTCGAGCTGTCATCAGTCTGTCAACAATTTTACTTGGACTGATATCATCCTCTTCGAAAAAGTTTTCGCTCTTATCGATTATCTGCGAAAAGAATCTTGTTTTCTCGTTCCAGATAAATCCCACTACCGGAACATCAACTGCGTATGATGTAATGCATGCATGTAATCTAGCTCCGAATACGCTGCTGTATCCCTTTACCGTATTTAACAGGTCAAGCGGTGTGTTAGGTGCTGAGAGTAATTTCTCATCTGGATTCATTCCCAGCTCTTCAAGAACCTTAACTCCCATCTTGACATCGCTCTTCATGCCATTAGTGAACATTGTCCATTTAATTTGCCTTGCCTCGAGCTCTCGGATCAAATCCTTGTAGAACGCATTCAATCCCTGCGCTGAGAGATTATTGCCATAGTCCTTGAATATGTTGGCGCGAATTATATTGATTCCAACCGTGTCGCTATCTTGATCTCTCTCGATACCGTAACATTCAGGTGACCACAGCGCTGGATCTCCAACTCTAGCTGTAACAATATTAGGATTGGTAATATACTTGTCCCTCAGTAAATCAATGTCATCTCTAGTCGTAATGACCTTCACAACATCTGAGTTGATAGCCTGTTGAAGCCTCTTGCAACGATAGTCATTATCATCATATCCCTCAATTCCCATCGCATTCATCATGACAGGAATGTTATGAGATGTTGCATAGTTAATGATTTGCTCGACATAGTAGTTCAGTCCTTGAGTTCTGTATTTGATAAAACCTCCGCCTGCAAATACGATTGCATCTACGCCGTTTAGCCGCCTCTTGTAATGCGAACCTACTCTCAGTTTCCACATTTCCGACTCATAGGAATGTCTCCATCTGCCGCCATTCTCATATGCAAACTTCTTAGACCAAGTCAGCATTTTTCTCGATATTCTATATTTTACATAATCTATGCCTTTATAGGATTCTCTGTAATACGGACATGCGTCAACCTTTACAATAGTTGCATCCGGACTCAGCTGCTTGATTAGGTAAGCTGTAGTCTCGCACAGCAACAGGTCTCCCATGTTAGGCAGAGTATACAATCCAACAACGGCAATTTTCTTACCCACGTTTGTGTAGTCCTCCTATTTTTTCAGTCCTTTAATGGTCTCTTGCTGAGTCAATCCTAGGGCTTCCTGTGCCTCCCTGTACCGCAGCATTCCTCTGAATATATACAAATCTTCAGGAGTAGTAACCTTGATGTTGCCTCTATCGCCCTTGATGATATGCACATCAACACCTCTGCTAGACATGAGCGTGCAGCTATCAGGATATTTATCAAAACCGTCCTTCTCTGTGCTTACAGCTTGGTATGCAGCGAGGATGTCCCTTAGCATAAACCCTTGTGGCGCCTGTGCAGTATAACAATGGCTACGATTAGGTGAATTCTCAACTACGTCTCCATTGCTGCTGTAGATTGGAGTCTCGTACATACTAGTACATGTAATGGCGTTGCCGTTCTTCTTAACTCCATCAATAACTGCATCAATTAGACTTGTGGAAACGCATGGTCTAACGCCATCGTGAATTAATACGATTCCATCCTCGTTATGTGCAGCTACTGTCTGCAGTCCAATGTATATTGAGTCGAGCGCTGTTTTGCCACCAGGGACGATATCAACGACCTTGCCAATATAATAGCGACTCAACATAGACTCTAATCTCTGGATATATTCTTCCTTGCAAACAACATAAATCTCGTCAATTGCAGGATGATATTCGAAACATTCGATTGTATGTATTATTACTGGTTTTCCGCCTACTTCTAGAAATTGCTTGGGAGTACCTGCGCCCATACGAGCACCGCTACCACCTGCGAAAATTACTACCGAAGTCTTCATGGTCTTATCTCCTTGAAAACAAACCCTATTACGACATATTACTATACATAGTAATTCTATCAAATATACCCCTTTGAAACAAGTTTTAGGGCCCTTAACATGTGAATTTTTCAAGTATTTTTGGACTTTTTGTGCTCTTTTGTGAAGGGCTTGTGAACATCTCATCTTTATAATTAAGTTGTTCATTTTATTAGCTCAATCGGCTATAATAATTACAATTAATAAGATGAGATTTGAGAGGTTCTCATGAACATATTTACAACCGTTCCTGCCCTGCTCAAGGTGTGGGGAACTTGCAGAAAATATAATAAGAACATCCCAGAGTTCAAGCGTTTACGTGAGATAGGAGATGTTGTAGCTGAACAGGATCTGATTCTTAAGGAGTCTGGCATCTGGGCTGAAGAAACATCCAAGATTCTTGGCATCAACTACGAGATCGTAGGCGAGGAGAATATTCCTCATGAAGGTCCGGTCTTCGTATATGCCAATCACCAGAGTCTCGCAGATATTCTTGCGATTTATTATTTGTTCAGGAATCACTTCCAGATTGGATTTATTTCTAAAGATGAATGGCGCAAGCTAGGGCCTCTGGCTAGTGCAATTGAATATACCCGTTCACTATTTCTTGTTAGAGATAGCAGCCGCGAGGCTATCAAGCTGATTGGTGAGGCCAAGGAGTTGCTGGCTCAGGGCTTTTCACTTGCCATATTCCCTGAGGGCACTAGATCACAGCGTCATGAGATGGGAGAATTCAAGACGGCATCTTTCAAATTCGCCGAGAAAGGAAATGTTCCTATCCTACCAATCACATTAGATGGCGGTTACAAAGTGTTTGAGGAGACTGGCAGTTTTAAGACTGGTCAGACTATCAAGATAATCGTTCATCCTCTCTTCCATATTGAAGCCATGGACAAGAGCGAGAAGAAGATTGCTTATCAAAAGATTGAAGAGAAAATAAGACAGGGATTGGAATAAAATTACTGTTCATATGAAGAAGGTTTTTAACGGAATTAAAATAATCGTATTTGTGGCGCTAGTTCTAGTGCTCTTTGTTGGCGTGACTAGATATACTGCCAACAAGACCTACGACAACAGACGTGCCAACGAAGAAATTACTACTCTGGACACCTACTCCATGAACAACTATTGCAAGGATAATGCCGATGCAGTAATGCAGGCTCTCAAGAAGGGCGATACAGCTGCGCTGGAGTCAATGATGATAGACCCTAGCGGAGTTGAATCAGTAATGAAGTTTGTTGACTGGAGTGACGCCGACTTTAAGAACGCTGTATCTATGGGCTCTGGCAGCCTGACTCCTGCCCCTAACAAGAAGGGCAAGATGGATGTCAGCGAGAGATTCTTCGTTAGAGCTGGTGGCAACAAGTATGTCCTATTTATCGAAACTGTCTGCTCTAGATTGGGCAGAGACAACGATGGAGTTAGCGCAGTTGCAGTTACTACATTCAGTCACTTTGATGCAACTGACTATAGATGGAATGGAGAAAAGGATGACAGAAGTGCTTTGGCTGGCAAACTTTTCTGGAATAAATAAACGATAGATAGTATGAGTGAATATATGACAGACGAACAAATCAAGAATCAGATTAAGGCTAAGAAGCGTCGCAAGAGAACGGCTCGTCGTGTTCTTATTATTTGTATTGCACTCATTCTTGCCGTTGTTGATGGCAACCTTATCGGCAAAGCGATTGGTAATAGACGTTACGACAAGGAAGTGTCTGACCCTGTTGTCGTTGCAGAAGACATGCCTATTGTGAACACCGCAATGAAAGAAATCGGTAACAAGGGCGGCGATAAGTTCTGGTCTTGGTTCGGTTTTGACTCTCACGTTGCTTGGTGCGCTTGCTACGTATCCTGGTGCGAGAGCCAGAATGACTATATCAAGAACAAGTGGGCTCCTATATTCGCAGGTTGTACAACAGCTGTTGCTTGGTTCAAGGAAAGACTTGAGTGGCATCGACGTGACGAAACGCCTCAGGCTGGCGATATCATCTTCTTCGACTGGGAACAGGATAACGCTGTTGATCATGTAGGAATTGTTACTGGTGTAGTGAAGGATCAGGTTTATACTATCGAAGGCAACTCCAGCGATAGATGCAGGCAGAAGAGATACTTTATTGGTGACGACGTTATCTTCGGATTTGGTCGTCCAGACATTGCATAACAGGATATGAAATTCGTAATTCAGAGGGTGCAACGCGCATCCGTTACAGTGGATAATGAAATAATTGGTTCAATCGGCAGGGGCTATATGGTTCTAGTTGGTGTTAGTCATGAGGACGATGAGCAAGTTGCTGACAAGATGGTCGACAAGCTGGTCAAGCTGCGCATCAACGAGGATGCTGAGGGCAAAACCAACCTCTCCCTTGCGGATGTTGACGGCAGCCTCTTGATGATATCTCAGTTCACACTCTATGCTGATTGCAAGAAAGGCAACAGACCTTCTTTCGTTAAAGCCGGTGAGCCAACAAGAGCCAATGAGCTCTATGAGTATATTCTAGATCGTTGTCGCACGCAGGTTCCAATCGTTGAGAAAGGTTCCTTCGGGGCAGATATGAAGGTCGAACTTGTGAATGATGGTCCGTTCACCATCGTGTTGGATTCAGAACAACTAGGAATGTAGGTAAGAAAAATTATGAAAGCTCTATTGACAGGCGGCGCAGGATATATTGGATCACATACCGCAGTGTCTATGCTGAATGCTGGTCACGAGGTTTTCATAGTGGATAATTTCTCCAACAGCTCACCAGAGGCTATCGCTCGCGTCGAGCAGATTACCGGTAAAACAATCAAGATTAATAATGCAGACGTTAGCGACAGATTCAAGATTGACCGCATTATCGCTGCTGTTCAGCCTGATTGCATCATACACTTTGCCGGACTCAAGGCTGTCGGCGAATCAGTGGAAAAACCTGTTGAATACTATAGGAATAATATCGACACCACACTCACGTTGCTCGAAGCAATGCAGGCTGCTGGTGTAAGAAGTATCGTTTTCTCCAGCTCCGCAACTGTATACGGAGATAACAACCAGCCACCTTTTAGTGAAGATATGGCCAAGGGTATATGCACCAATCCATACGGCTGGTCCAAGTGGATGCAGGAACAGATATTAACAGATGCCAGTGCTGCGAATATGGCTATGTCCGTAGTGCTACTCAGATATTTTAATCCGGTTGGCGCTCATGAGTCAGGCCTCATAGGTGAGGATCCTCATGGTATCCCTAACAATCTAATGCCATACATCTCCCAAGTCGCAGTTGGCAAGAGAGATCATCTGACAGTATTCGGCAACGATTACAATACACCGGACGGAACATGCAGACGTGATTATATTCATGTTATGGATCTCGCGGAGGGACACGTTCTCGCTGCAGAGTATGCAATAGATAATGTCGGTACTGAGATAATCAATCTGGGAACCGGTCATCCATACAGTGTTCTTGAGATGGTAGACGCCTACAGCGTAGCCTGCAATCATCCGATCAAATATGAAATCGGTTCCAGGCGGCCGGGCGACGTTCAGGACAGCTGGGCAGACGCTAGCAAGGCAGCCCGGCTCCTCGGCTGGACAGCCGAGCGCGGCATCGAAGAAATGTGCCGCGACGCCTGGAACTGGCAGTCCAACAATCCAGATGGATATAGCAAATAGCTCCACCCAACTAAATATCAACGCATGAAAATGCCCTCCTTACCTATTTCGGTAAAGAGGGCTTGTTACTTCCTCATTCTAAACTTTTTCTCGGCTGTAGTTCATTACCTTGCCAGTTTGCTGTTTGATAAGATACGTATATTTATATGTCTCTCCATCATACTTTCCAGTGAAAGTAATTCTCCATATTCCGTATCCATTATATTTATCGTCCTTAGATTGAACATTCTTAATACTCGTCGCTTTAGACTTGCTCTTAGCCGTCTTAACAGCGCTGGACTTGGAGTATATTTTGAAAGATGTTACCGCATCTCCACTGGAGGAAATTCCATTAACTGTAACTTTATATGTCTTACCCGACTTGTAGCTCTTAATCTGGAATACAATCTTGCTACCTTCTTTGCTCTTTATTACAGTCTTGTAAGTCTTATTGGAGTTATCCTTCGCTGTTACCTTAACAGAATCCTCATATGTAACGGAACTCTTATAATATACCTCAACCTTGCCACTACCCTGATACACTACCTTCTTAACAGAGGTCTTGGCCATGGCCAGAGTTGTAGAAGCAACAAAAAGAACAGCTACAGTCAATAATACGACTATCCAGCTGTGTCTTTTTCTTGTTAGCATCGCTTCTTCCCTCCGTTTGATTATGTACAGGTACACTTACTCATAGTTATAATATCATCCGGAGATTAATTTCAGATTAAAAAGCGAGGGGTTAAATATTAATTTTTTACGACGATCCATTTCAAGATATTGCCATTTTCACCATCTACCTGATACTCATAAACAACATCTTTGCCCTGAACTGTACCTTCGTATACCCAGCCACCCTCTTCGTATGACTGCGAAAAGCCCAGTACATCACCGTAATCTGATCCAGGCAACATAGCAAATATGGCATCCATCGCCTCATCCTCACTGACAATAGGATCCTCATCTGGTACGGTCAACTCACCAAATTCCGCTTGTTCATCAGCAGGAGTAATAGCATTTCCCCCAACGAAATACATGCTAATAGGTATGCAGGTTACCAGCAGCAGTATCAATAATATTATTCTTGCTCCTAATTTATTCATACTATACCGCCTTAAATCTTAACTCGAAGGTTGAGCCCTTACCGAGTTCACTCTCTAGCTTAACTGTACCCTTCATCGCCTTGGTCAGTGACATTACCATTGATAGGCCTAGACCTGAGGATGCGCCATCTTCTCTAGCGCCATCAACCTGATAGAATCTCTGCCAAATTTTGTCCTGATCTTCCTTGGAAATTCCTGGACCATCATCTGTTATTCTGCATACGGCACAGTTCTTCTCCTTCTTGAGTGACAATTTGATTGTGCCACCAGGATTCTTACCGTATTTAACCGCGTTATCAATCAGATTCAGGATGATTCTAATCAACATACCTTCATCTGCGATAATCTTAATATCTTTATCAATATCTGTTTCGATAGTGATATCGTAGTCTTCAACTATCATCTGTTGCTGTTCAGCAATATCTGTTGCAACCTCGGTAAAATCAACCTTTTCCATATCGAGATTGAGTCTACCTGCGTCACTTCTTGACAGCATGAGCAATTTGCTGACAAGAGAACTCATTCTTTTGGCCTGTTTGTTGATTGTTTCGGCTGCCCTCGCTGCCTCTTCTGGATTATCCATCGCGTATTCACTCTGCGCCTGAATAATTGCAAGAGGAGTTCTTAATTCATGTGATACATCAGATGAGAATTGCTTCTCTCTCTCCATATCGCCTTCCAGCTTGTCGAACATCTCATTGATGGATTCGGAGAGCTCATATATCTCATCCTGAGTATCGCCAACAGGGATTCTTCTAGACAGGTCTGCGTCAGCCTGAATTTCTTCACTGATTCTTGTAATCTCTCTAATCGGTTTGAAGGCTCTCTTGGTAATTATCCATCCTCCGATAACCGCAAGGATTACAATTGCAGGTAGCAATAACAAGAAGTATCTATATGCAGATATTCCCGCAGCAATATTTGTGTCATCAGGCATGATGCCACGCAGCCAGTACTGCTTGCCCGCAATCTCAACTTGGCTGTCATAGACGAACCACTTAGCGGCACGGTAGTCCTCAATTTCGTGGCATTCTCTGTCCCTAAGTTCTGGATAATTCTTGATCTTAAGCGGTCTCACTCCTCTTAAGAAATTCTCATCCTCGTCATACAGACTGATATAGATATCATCCTTCTCGTATTTAATGTCTGGATCGTTCAGAAAACCCTTGCCTTCAACCTCAATATGGTCACGCAAATTAACCAATCTCTCGATTAGCTTGCCCTGCGCATTGTACTTGACGTTGTTCGAGTTCATATATACCAGCGACAACATCAGCACAACAGAGATAGCAATCAGGAAGACTGCGTACCACGCGGTGATTCGAACTGTGATTTTCTGTTTGCCCATTTACTACTTGATGATGTATCCTACGCCCTTGACTGTGCTGATGAGTTTGTCATCCCAATCAGCATCAATCTTCTTTCTCAGGTGATGCATATATACGTCGATAACATTGGAACCGCCGTCATAGTCGTAGTTCCATACGTGAGTCGACAGCTTGTCTCTTGAAATAACACAACCGATATTCTGCAGCATGTACTCCAGAATATTGTATTCCTTGGCAGTGAGTTCTATCTCTTTGCCATCCCTGAATACCTCATGACTCGCTGTGTTCAGTGTAACTCCCTTGTGTTCAAGAACTGGGTTACTGTGCTCACTACGACGTCTCAGCATAGCTCTGATTCTAGCGAGGAGCTCGTCAAAATTGAATGGCTTGGTGAGGTAGTCATCGGCTCCGGCATCAAGTCCAGCTACACGATCATCTACACTACCAAGAGCTGTGAGGAGGAGCACTGGTGTGCTGTCTCCATCACTTCTCATTTTCTTTAATACGCCAATTCCAGTAACGCCTGGCAGCATGATGTCCAGGAGCACACCATCGTAATCTGTCGAACCCAGATACAACAGTGCTTCCTTGCCATCATAGCAAGCGTCAACGGCATAGCCCTCGCTCTTCAGCTTTCTTACAATAATTTCACTAAGATCTTTCTGATCCTCAACAACTAGAAGTCTCATGGTATCTCCCTTCTACACAAGAGTCATCTGTTCGTTCCCGTCTTCTCCAATATTAGGATTCTTCTCAGATACAGCTGGTGTAACTGCATCGTCCTCATCTACTACCTTGGCGAATGAAACGATACGGTTGCCCTTCTCGACCTTCATTACCTTAACGCCCTGAGTAGTACGTCCGGACTTGCTTACTTCTCCAGCTCTGATTCTGATGATGATGCCGTTGGAATTAATAACCATTACCTCATCTTCATCGCTAACCAGAGTTGCACCTACCAGCTTACCTGTCTTGTCGAATTTGGTCTTGTCATAAGTAGCAACACCCTTGCCGCCTCTTGCCTGGAGTCTGTACTCGTCGAGTACTGTTCTCTTACCAAATCCATTCTCAGTGATTACCAGCATCTTTCTCTTTTGTTCGATGTCGAGTTCCATTGAAACAACCTCGTCATCTCCCTCGAGAAGAATAGCTCTAACACCGCCGGCATTACGTCCCATTGGACGAACGTCGTCTTCACTGAACGCGATTGCCTTACCATCTCTTGTTACAACGTAGATGTTCTCCTTGCCATTAGCCTGAGCAACTGCAATGAGTTTATCTCCGTCCTTGAGCGTTATAGCAATCAGGCCTGTCTTACGGTTGGTATCAAACTCACTGAGAGGTGTCTTCTTAATAGTACCATTCTTAGTTACCATTACGAGGCAGTGATCGTCTGCGAACTCCTTGATAGGAATTACGGCAGTAACTCTTTCAGTACTATTCAAGTTCAGGAAGTTGATAACAGGAGTTCCCTTGGC
>R21__coassemble_253_pt1 | contig 45681 bp, 46 predicted proteins | sample R21__metabat2_high_PE_011 | metagenome-assembled genome bin R21
CTTGCGGACACCGCAAAGACAGGCGCCGTCCGGTTGCGCAGACGGACGTTCCCGATAAAGCGGTCCATATCGAAATCGAAGGCCTCGAGGGCATCGATCTTGTTGACGAGGACAGCGTCGGCCGTTTCGAACATCAGCGGATACTTGAGAGGCTTATCATCCCCCTCAGTAATGCTCCACAGCATCACATTCTTGTGTGCGCCAGTGTCGAACTCAGCGGGACACACCATATTACCAATATTCTCCATTATCAACAGATCAAGGCCCTCGGTATCATATTCATCGAGAGCTCTAGCAGTCATATCCGCATCAATATGACAGAGTCCACCATTATGAATCTGCATAGACTTTACGCCTGTTGCATCAGCTACCGTCTGAGCATCCAGAGTTGACTTGATATCTACATCCATCTCACCAATCTTGTACTCATCTTTTAGCATGCTAATAAGGCTGGTAAGTGCAGTTGTCTTTCCTGCACCCGGGCCAGACATTACATTGATGAAGAATGTGCCATTCTTGGTCATCCTCTCTCGATTTTCGAGCGCAACAACGTCATTATTGGCGAAGATGCTCTCATTAATTGCGATTGTTCTTACTTTGCCCATTATCTGTTCCACTCTTTCACATAATCTATCAGATAGTCCGCTAGCTCTTGCACGCCCTCGCCTGTTTTGGCACTGATATAGAATATCTTGATGTCCGGATTGAGTTCTCTGACGTATGCTTCCATCTGATTCTTATCAAAATCAAATACGGGCAATGCGTCAATCTTATTTACAACCAGAACATCACTAACTTCGTACATCAGCGGATATTTGGCCGGCTTGTCATGACCTTCCGGCACACTGAGCAGGGTGAGGTTGAGCGCAGCACCTGTATCAAATTCGGCCGGACATACCAGATTGCCGATATTCTCAAGCACGATAAAGTCGAGATCATCTCTATCAAAAGCATTGATGCCCTGTCTTGTCATATCAGCATCAAGATGACACATACCACCGGTATGAAGCTGTATTGACGGTACGCCTGCAGCCTGCATTGTTCTAGCATCAACATCTGAATCAATATCAGCCTCCATGACACCCCAACTAATCTTGCCCTGGAAGAACCTGTTCAAAGCAAGTAGCGTTGTTGTCTTACCACTGCCTGGGCTGGACATCAGGTTCATAAGACATATCCTTCTGTTCTTCAGATCCTGTCTTAGTCTCTCTGCATCGGCATCGTTATCTTCGAGAATTGATTCTTTTAATTCAATAATATTTACATCTGTCATATCTTCACCTAACGCATGAATTTATCGATTGCATTGTTTAGCTCATCTACGGATTCGTAGTCACCCTCTTTAACCGCATCGATGATGCAAGTTGAAAGATGTTCCTTAAGAATTACACGGGAGACACTCTGAACAGCCGAATTGATTGCCGACAGCTGAATCAATACATCACTGCAATCACGATCATCTTCTACCATATTCTTAACGGACTGCATATGTCCGATGATACGGGACATTCTGTTAAGAACAGCCTTCTTATTCTCGTGGCTGTGAGTGTGCCCATGTCCATGTTCATGAGTGTGAGTATGGGGGGATACGGTATTAGCCATAATTATTACCTCCTATTAACGTTGAAATTGCAACGATTAATTAATTTAGTTTTTCATCCCCCTGCCAGGCTTACATCCGGGGGATATATCAATTATAATCTTAAACATCAGATAACACAACATCAATTGGAGGATAATAAATGCACATTCCAGATAACTATCTCAGTCCGTCAACATGTGCTGTTGTGGCAACAGCAACCGTTCCTGTATGGACTCATTCTATCAGAAGAATCAAAGCAGAATTACCTAAAGAGAAAATAGCCTTGCTCGGTGTGGGTGCAGCCTTCTCTTTCGTTGCAATGATGTTCAATGTTCCTATGCCTGGCGGTACGACCGGTCATGCAGTTGGAGGCACTCTTATTGCACTGTTGCTCGGTCCTGAAGCCGCATGTATAGCCGTCACCATAGCTTTACTCATACAAGCCCTACTATTCGGAGACGGCGGAATATTGGCATTTGGAGCTAACTGTTTCAATATGGCATTTATACTGCCATACGTTGGCTATTATGCATACAAATTAACTGTTCGCATCCTGCATGCTGATCGGCTTAACGCGCCGGCATCATGTAAAATGGTTGCGGCCGGTATAGGTGCATATCTCGGTATCAACGCAGCTGCACTCGCTGCGGCAATAGAATTCGGAATTCAGCCGGCGTTGTTCCATACTGCGGCAGGAGTCCCTCTCTACTGTCCTTACGGTCTCAGTATATCCATACCTGCAATGATGATAGGTCATCTGACCATATTCGGTGCAGCAGAAGTAATATTCACCGTTGCGCTCTACGCCTTCATATCCAGAACTTCTCCGGGTATGCTACGCGACGCAGCTCCTGTTGATATTAGCAAGAAGAATTCATTCCCTGTATACATACTGTTGGCAATACTTATTGCAGCAACACCGCTCGGTCTGATTGCAAGCGGCACAGCCTGGGGAGAATGGGAAATCTCTGAGATTCCAACAATGACAGAGAATTTCAGCTGGACTTCCCTCTTTCCTGACTATTCAATTTCCGGACTTCCGGATGCAGTTGGATACATATTATCCGCAATCATCGGAGTACTGTTATCAATTATTCTATTCAGGCTCATCTCAGCAAAGATGAAAAGTCATACAAAATACTAACACTGCAAACGAATTCATTATGATGCCTGATTGGCTTAAGGAACAAGACGAATACACTGCACCTCAGGATCGAGATGGATTCCTAACGCGCAGCATACTCTCTCTAATGAGTATGCTCGCTTCTTTTCGTACCAAAACAACCTCTTATGGTTCGAAGTATCCGGCTCCACTCAAGCTAATGGTGTGCCTTGCGATGATACTTATCACATCACTCGCTCACAACATGCTGATTGTTTACATAATCCTTTCCATCCTACTAGCGCATATATGTTTTCTTAAGGACGAGCTCTTAGTAAGGACCATCACAGCATCGCTATTGGCAGCAGGTCTATCTGCTCTGATACTGATTCCTGCTGTATTTCTGGGCTCACCTCAATCTATGCTAACAGTATCCATCAAGGTCTTCGTATCTGTAGGACTGATAGGCATCTTATCCTCCACTACCGAGTGGAACAAGCTCACTGCAGGTCTTGCAGCATTTCATATACCGGATGTTTTTATTTTCACTCTGGATATAACACTGAAATACATAGTAATCCTTGGCAACATCAGCATGGATATGCTGAATGCCCTCAAACTAAGATCTATAGGTCATAACAAATCCAAGGCTCAATCGATGTCAGGCGTATTAGGAGTGACCTTCCTCAAATCAAGACAGTTGTCCGAGGAAATGTTCCAGGCAATGCAGTGCAGAGGATTCGAAGGAGAATACAGGAGAAACCGCAATGATTAAACTAGATAATGTATGTTATGCATATGATGGTCTTGTAGCTCTAAGACATGTAAGCCTTGAGATTAACAAGGGCGATACCATCGTTCTCCAAGGTTCCAATGGATGTGGCAAATCTACCCTGCTCAAATTACTCAATGGGCTTATCTTCGCAGAAGAAGGTGAATACCGGTTTGATGGCGAGATTATCACTCAAGAAAAGATGAAAGATAATCGCTTCTCCAAGAACTTCCACAAGCGTATCGGATTTGTTTTTCAGAATCCAGATGTTCAATTGTTCTGCAACAATGTTTATGACGAAATAGCATTCGGTCCTGTTCAGATGGGATTGTCTGCAACTGAAATAGAAAAAAGAGTCAGCGATCTGCTAACTCTTCTTAATATCGAACATCTTAAGGATCGTGCTCCGTATCACCTATCCGGTGGCGAGAAGAAGCGTGTTGCCCTGGCAAGCGTCCTCAGTATGAATCCGGAAATCCTCGTCCTGGATGAGCCACTCGCCGGTCTAGACAAAAACACTCAGGACTGGCTGATTGACTTCCTGCAAGAGTTGCAATCTGTTGGTAAGACTCTTATCATTTCTACTCACGATGATGCTCTTGCCCACTTGCTCGGCGACCGCATTGTATATATGAACGACGACCACACAGTCGACTACGTATTGTAATCTATCCTTGGAACTCGCTCTTGTTCTTGCCAAAGTGAAGTTCTTTCATACCTTCTACTTCGTCACAAATAGGCTTTAATGAGCAAGTATGGCAATCTGTCGCCATGCCTTCAAGAATCTTGGATAAGGCCTTGGTAATATCCTGTGCCTTCTTGGCATCCTTCTTGAGCTCTGCAAAGTCTGCATCGTCTGCAGTTACAAAGATCAGTTTAACAGCCTCAATTGCAGGATTCTTCTTATATTGCTTAATATATGCAGATCCAACCTTCTCAAAGCTGATACCCTTAGCTACAGCCTCCTTGGACACTCTTACCTGCTCACGAAAGCTGTCGCTGGATGAGCGAATCATATAGCCCTTAGGATATACATGATACTTGACGAAATCGATATCCTGAATTGCTCTGAAGAGCTTCTCTGTGTCTTCTTCGCCCTCGCCTTCGAGCTGGCTAACCTTAACAAGCGCGATTCTTGCGAAAGCCGTACTGGAATTAACTTCGTTAAGGTCCTTGCCAATAACAACGATCTCATCACCATCTACATAGTCACCGGATGTAACCATCGAAAGATGAACTGCAGGCTTGTTGTCTCCACCCAGCTCATAAGCTGATTCCTTCAGCATAATAAGCTGATTAGCACCAACATCTTCCCATGCTCTTTCTTCCTTATATGTATAATGCTTTGGCTCTACCGAACCCAGCTCCTTATTTACTTTTTCAATAATCGAATTATATAATTCCATGGTTGTCCTTTCATAATTGAAAGTATAAGACGGTTAGCACTCTATAAGCGATGGCTTTGCGGTAGCCGGTACTTAGCGACTGACGAGTCAAGGACGAAGTCAGAGCTTAGTACCGCTGCGTATAACCGCAACGAGGCGAGAGCCGTACATCGCGTTAGAATGCTAACCGTCTTTAGTTTTAATTAGAACTTTATATCTTGAGGTTTGCGGTCGAATATCTCGTTAACTCTCTTGTAACACCATGATAGCACCTTCTGATCGAGGTTCAGGAAATATACCACAAACAATGTACCAGTCGCAATTCCGAGGATCTTAAGGAGAAGTCCTGCAGTCTTGCAAACACAGCATTTATTCTTCTTCATAGTAAACTCCTTTCGGCTTACTTAGCCTGTCCCTTCTGACGAGCAAATTCAGCTGCTCCGAGAGCTCCCATTAGCTGTGGGTCAGTCTTCAGGTTAATAACCTTGAGCTTGAGTACGTGCTCGATAGCCTGCTTAAGACCGTCGTTCTTAGCACATCCACCAGTCAGAGTAATGGAATCAACAGCTCCAGCCTTCTTAGCCATTACGAAACATCTCTTAGCTACTGCCATCTGAATTCCTGCAGCGATTTCATCCATTGGCTTGTTCTCTCCTACGAGAGTGATAACTTCGGACTCAGCAAATACTGTGCACTGTGCAGTGATAGGAATTACGTTCTTAGCAGTGAGTGACAGCTTGGAGAACTCAGGAAGAGTCATTTCAAACGATCTAGCCATAGCCTCGTAGAATCTACCTGTTCCTGCTGCGCACTTGTCGTTCATAGCGAAGTTCTTAACAGTTCCGTCTGTATCTACTGCGATACCCTTAACGTCCTGTCCACCAATATCGATAATAGCCTTAACTGATGGGTCAGTTACATGAACGCCCATAGCGTGGCATGAAATCTCGGAAATGTTCTCGTCTGCGAATGGCACCTTGTTACGTCCGTAACCAGTACCAATCAGATACTCGAGTTCCTTAGAGGACTTAAGACCAACTTTGTCTAGAACTTCCTTCATAGCAATCTGAGCTGACTGCTCTGAATTAATCTTGCTCTTGATAGTAGTATCTGCAACCATCTTGCCGTTCTCATCAAGAATAACAGCCTTAGTGTAAGTTGAACCTACGTCACAACCGCCATAATACTTCATTTCTTTCTCTCCTTTTCTTAATTACATGCAAATTTCATCATCGAAGTCGAGCAGTGTAGGATCAACAGGAGTTGCCTTCATTACTGTCTTCATGTATTCATTTACCTTATCTCTCATAGTCTTTCTGGATACAGTTCTAGGGTCCATCAGATCATGCTCAATCCAGATCATGTGATAATTCTTATCTCTTGCCTGGTCATCAAGAATACCCTGCAGTGTTGCCATATTCTTACATGCAACGTTCTGGTACATGATGATGATATCAATTCTCCAATCTTCTACCTGTTTCCAGAGTTCGTCTACTACGTTATGATATCCGCCATTAGTGTGACGTCTCATTACCATACGCTCATACAGTCTAGCCAGATCCATCAAAGCACCTTCCTTGTCCTCTGTCTCGAGAGGTTTAGTGAAGTTGAGGGATTCCATCTCTACCAGGATATCTACACCCCAGCAATTAGCCAACCAGTTGGAGAAGTTAGCATAGTAGTGTGCAGGACATGACCATACGATGCCTCTGTACTTCATCTTGCCTACCCATGCCTCATCTCTTCTCTCGTAAGCCTGCATCATGATATCATTAACCTTCTTGATATCCTTCATAATACGAGGGTCAGCGCCGCCATCCATCTCGTAGTTCCACTTACGGAAGAGCTCGTATGAAGGTCCGATGATCTGTGGATAGTCAGTCTTATTAACATCCCACTTGTTCAGCTCATAAGCAGTCTCTTCGTTGAATCTCTTCATCTGCTTGAAGTAAGCATCCCAGTTCCACTTAGCACCTGTAATGTCTTCTACGAACTTGATGCATCCTTTGATATCTTCAACTGCATCAGATGTAGTTTCTTCGTACTCGTATCTTACAGGGAAAGTCAAGTGATAAACTGGCAGATCCGGGAATCTTCTTGACATATACTCTGAAGCCATTACTGAGCCATCGCAAGGCATTGAACTGGAGATGAAGCAGCTTCCCATGTGTGGAAGTGCATCGATAACCAGTGCACCGCACTCTGATGATGGTACCGGACAAGTATCTGCAGGAAGTCCGAATGACTCAACTGCATCGATATAAGGTACACAAGTAAGCTGGTCAATCTCAGATACCAGGAATACCGGCATCAGCTGATAAGGGATACCAATCAGATCAGGGAATCCTGCCATGATCTGTCCCATTGTCATCTCGTCGAACAGTACAACCTTCTTATTAAGGTCTGAGTTACCATTCTTCTTGTCGCACTTAGCGAGGAATACAAGGTTCTCAGCTACATAACGGAAGATGTCGAATGTCATCAGATGTGACATCTTAAGAGCAGCGCCCTTCTGTCCGAATGTGTTCTTATCCATGAATCCGATGCAGCAGAAGTATGAAATCATCCATCTGTAATACAGTGCGGAGTTCAGAGCAGGAACGAGGTCCTTGGAGAATGTTCCGAGGAGCATGCCCCACATTCTTAACCACTCATAGAAGTCATACAATGTGTCAGCAGCGCCTTTCCACTCTCTACGTACTGTAGCCATATCGCCCTTTCTGTAGAGTTTTCCAAGAGTTTTCTCACCGTTCAGGAACACATCCTTGCGCTCTTCCGTTGTCATTTCCATTGCCTGCTTAAATTCCAGAGCAACCCTCTCGAGGTCGTTCTTAGTTCTGTCAAGCTGGAGCTTCCAGAAAGCCTTGTGGTCAGCTTCCTTCCACATATCAGTGCAGATACCTACAACCTCCATCAGGTTCTCTCCCTGTTTCTTCCAATTCATGTGGTCATGCATCTTGAAGAACTTAGGGTTAGGATATTTATACTTTCCAGTCTTTTTTGCCTTGATTTCCTTCTTCTCGGCAAGAGCATTCTTGATGCCTAATAATTCTGTACTAATTACCATTATTTCTTGCCTCCCTTCTGGATTTTCTTAATCTCAAGTGATTCTACAAATGCCTGGAATCTTGTTCTCAGCTGACCCGAGCCCTTAGCATTGTACAGTCTGTCGATTGATAATACAGGCCATCCGTATTCTTCTGCCATGATGTGGCTGACGAGGGCTCTTTCAAATCCCCAGAAATCACAATACTTCATCTGCTCATAAATGAGTCCATCTGCATTGAATTCCTTCATCAGTCTGTCAGCAGTGTCTCTTCTCTGCTGAACCTTGTTGTCTGCAATGTAACGAGCACATTCAGAAGTGTCCATATAATGGCGAACAATCTGTGCCAGTGCCGGTTCATCATCAGTCAGCTGGATAACTTCTCTGCCAGGAATAGAGCCAAAGCAGTGTCTGTCGAATACTACTCTTGCGCCGGCGTCCTCAATCATCTTAGTGAACTCAGGGTCATCGATTTCGGAGCCTACGATGCCGACTCTCGCACGTGGCAGCTTCTCATCAGGTTTTCTTGTCTTGAGTTCCTCAAGAGTCTCCCTGAGATAAGGAAGAATGAGATACTTAGGGCAAGTATACGTTACGATGTTCAGTACGTGGAACTCGTATCCTGTGATTATAGGGTTCTCAGCCTTTCTCATCTCGCTGATTTCCTGCATGATCTTGCATACTTCGTTGTGCTCAGCAACAGCCTTTCTTATAGCTGCATCGCTAACATCAACTCCATATGTCTCCTTCATAACATCAAGAAGTCTTACCTGCAGCTGCTTCTCCATATGAGTATATGAGAAGTTCTCTGTCTTGTAAGGAACATCCAGGTGTGTTACGAAACATTTCTCGTTCTCGTTGCACTTCAGGATCTCAAAATGCTCATAGAATCTGTTCATCATTGAGCATGCATCAACACCTGCAAGTCCATCCAGGAACTGGAATCCGCCTTCGATACTTCTTTCCACAAGAGCACGTGAGTATTCACAGGTATAGTTGGACATGTAATAAGTTGCGATGTCGATTGATCCTGTTCTAGGTGCTCTTAGTCTTACAGAAACGCAGTTATCAACGTTCAGTAGAACTTCAGGAATGTGATAGCAGGTATAACCCATTATCAGCTTGCCATCTTTCTTGGTCTGTTCAACCAATTCGTTGTCTGCATTGTCCAGAAGGTTCTCGAAGTAAATAAGATGCTTCAAGTCTTTCAAAGTATGTTACCTCCCTTCGCTGATATATATAATTATATTAGTTTCATCTTGGTGAGGGCCTCTCTCGTGCCAATCATTACCGGAGAATCTTCCGGCAGATCGAATACACTAATGCCCATTATATCGTTGTCAGCATGAGCCTTGTCGTCAGGTATGTACGACAGTATCTCTGCGGCTTCAACCTTCACATAAGGTATTGACTCTTCCTTGACGCGATTGACGATGACTCCGCACTTGTCGTACATTACGAGTTCGTCAGCCACCTCCTTGATAGTATCAACTACCTTGCAGCCTTTGCGGCTAGGGTCCGTAATCAAGAAGAGATGTGTAACCTTCTCCATTACACGGCGGTTAATCTGTTCGATACCCGCCTCTCCGTCGATTACGACATAGTCAAAGTCGTTAGCGAGCAGGCTAATGACTTCTTTAAGATATGCATTAACCTTGCAGTAGCATCCTGCAGCCTCAGGTCGTCCGATTGCGAGGAATGAGAATTTAGCCTCTTCCAGCATGGTATCGAATATCCTGAATCTCGCTTCATTCAGCATCTCAATGGCTTCCTTAGGTCTGCCGTCTTCAACGCTGTTAACAATCTTCTTACGAATGCCATCCAGGGTATCTGTAGGCTCAACTCCAAGCGCTGTGGTAAGTCCGATAGCAGGATCTGCATCGATAGCCAGTATTCTGGCGTCCGGATATGTCTCTGCCAGTATTCTTACCATAGCTGCGGAAATTGACGTCTTGCCTACTCCACCCTTTCCTGCAACGGTCAGAATTTTAGTATTATCTCCCATAATTATACCTGCTAACTATTCAAAGAATGTACAGATCAGGTCGGTGTAATCCGATGGGTCTTCGATAGGAAGTCCGGCTATCAGGAGCGCCTGATTGTAGAGAACTTGACACATCCTCTTGGCACGTTCAGGGTCGTCCTTGCGATACTTCTCGATAGCTCGAAATGCCGCGTGATTAACATTGAGCTCAAGAATTCTCTTGGCCTTCATGCCGAGTTCAGGTTTGACCGCTGTGAAGTACTTCTCCATCTCGAAGGTTATTCCTTCACCGCTGGATAGACATACAGGATGAGTCTTGAGCTTGGTACTTGCTTTAACTTCGTCTACCTTGCCATCAAGAGCCTCCTTAACGAATTCGAAGGCGCCCTTGAAGGTCTCACTCTGCTTCTCATCTCTCTCATCTTCGCCAAGGTCCAGATCTCCGTCAATTACTGAGCGGAACTGCGTCTCCTTGAAGAATCTGAATGTATCCGGAATGAATTCATCCGTGCTGTCTGTGAAGTACAGTATCTCAATGCCTTTATCCTTGAGAATCTCAGTCTGTGGCATCTTGTCTACTGCATCCAGTGTTCGTCCACTAGCATAGTAGATGTACTTCTGTTCATCTTGCATCCTGCCAACATACTCCTCGAGGGTAACGAGTTTCTTCTCAGTTGAACTGTAGAACATCAGGAAGTCCTGTAACTGTTCCTTGTCCCTTCCGTAATTGTCCAGAGCACACATCTTGAGCTGTCTGCCAAATCCCTGATAGAATTTCTCGTATTTCTCTCTGTCGTTGTGAAGCATATTCTCCAGCTTGGAACGGATTTTCTTCTCAAGGTTGGTAGCAATCAGCTTGAGCTGTCTATCGTGCTGCAGCATCTCTCTTGAGATATTGAGTGACAGATCAGGTGAATCAACAACACCCTTAACAAAGTTGAAATACTCAGGCAACAGATCCTCACACTTCTCCATAATGAGAACACCTGAGCTATACAGCTGCAATCCGCCCTTGAACTCATCAGAGTAGTACTTATCCGGAATCATCTCAGGGATGAACATCAGTGCATCATAGCTAACCAGACCTTCTGCCCTTACAGTTAATGTTTCCAGAGGTGCTAGATTGTCCTGGAACTGTGTCTTATAGAACTCGTCATACTCCTCCTGAGTGACATCGCCTTTCTTGCGCTGCCACAGAGGGACCATGGAGTTGAACACTTCATATTCAAATACCTCTTCATACTCAGGATCCTTAGGATCTGAGCCCTCCTTAACATAAGGATGTGGCATCAGCATCTTAATTGGGAATCTGATGTAATCGGAATACTTCTTAATCAGCTTGTATATAGTGTATTCACGTACATACTTGCTGAATTCATCGGTCTCTTCACCATCAGGACGAATGTGCATGATAACATCTGTTCCATGACCATCTCTTGTTGCTTCATCGATTGAGTATCCACCGGCACCCTCAGACTCCCATCTGTATGCCTTATGGCTACCATACTTCTTGGTAACAACTTCAACCTTATCAGCAACCATGAATGCGGAATAGAAACCTACTCCGAACTGGCCTATGATGTCGACTTCCTCAGCCTTGCTCTTGTCCATCTCTTCAGAGAATTTCTTGGAACCACTGAATGCAATAGTTCCAAGATTGGTCTCGAGCTCGTCCTGGTCCATACCGATACCGTTGTCGCTGACTGTTAAGGTTCTATTCTCCTTATCCAGTGTAATGATAATCTCATAGTCTGAACGGCTCTCACCTACAGAATCATCTGTCAATGCGAGATAGCACATCTTGTCGATGGCATCTGACGCATTGGAGATAATCTCTCTCAAGAAAATCTCCTTGTGCGTATATATCGAGTTGATCATCATATCCAGCAAACGCTGGGATTCGGCTCTAAATTCTTTCTTCATTAGCGTTAACGTCCTTTATTTTCTCTTCATATACTCAGAATCGATCTGATCGTATGGCATGCTCATTGGGTCACGTCTCTCCATGTTGTCAAAACGCTTCTGCATGAATGGCTCTACTACGTAATACAGCAGCTTACCATCAAGATCCAGATAGAATACTGTGAATAGTCCTGCATAAGCAACGGCAAGAGCGCCGACTGTTTTGCCCAGAACCTTTAATGCTTTGTTCTGTTTCTTCTGCTTTTTCTTCATCATCGGCCTCCTTTCCTACCAGCTGTTGGAATCATCAAACTCGAGCAGTGATGGATCGAGTGGTTCCTCGCCCATTACTGTGAACATGTAATCGTTGATAATCTTTCTGATCTCAGCTCTGGATACATCTCTCTTATCTGGGAGAGCGTGTGGCATCCAGATTGCATGAATGTTACGAGCTCTGAACTCATCTTCGAAGAGTCCTACAACGCCCTGCATTCCTTTGCACTTAATCTGGTCATACATCATTACCATATCGCAGTTGAACTTCTCCATGTTCTCCCATAGTTCGAAGATATGCTGAAGTCCGCCTACGGCCATTCTTCTCATAGGAGCCCATTCATGATACTTCGCCATATCGAGCAGACAATTCTCATAGCTGTCTGTTCTGATTTCCATATCGAACATCAGAGAGTCCATATTGATAATAGTGTTGAGACCCCAGCAGTTGTAAGCCCATGTGCACCATGCCGAATAGTACAGTGGTGCGCATGACCAAGCTATTACTCTGTGTCGAGTCATTGGGAATGTGTTGATTTTCTGCTCAACGCACTTGTTCATGATCTTCTTAACCTTCTCATCTGTCTCATGCCAGCAATCCATATCGCCGTACTGTGAGTAGAAGATTCTGTAGAGTGCCTGACCTACGCCGTTGATAGGATAGCTGTTAGTGTTAGCAGCAACGTCCCACTTCTCCCACTCATTTCTCTGGAGTTCGTTCTGATCCTGAATCTTCTTCTTGAGGAGATCCCAATCAAACTTAACGCCTGTCATCTCCTCAGTGAACTTGATAGCGCCTTCGATTTCCTTAGCGCAGTTCTCCAGCACAGAATCATCATCAAACTGCATTGGCTGTGGCATTGCGAACAGTGGCTTATTAATCATCCAGTCCTGAATTACGGATGTTGCTACTGATCCATCACATGCCTCATTAGTAGTAACGAGTGCTGGGAAGAAATCAGGAACATCGTCCTGCAGGAAGATGCCTGCCTCTGCCTGACACATTGGACATGGATCTCCTGGGAGTCCCAATGCCTGTGCAGCGTCGATGTAGTTAAGTACTGTGTGGTTATTGCAGTGACAAGTTACAAAGTAAGGAATCATCTGCAGTGGAATATGAGCTACATCAGGGAATCCGTAGAATACTCCGCCCCATACTGTCTCGTCATGAGCGATAGTCTTTCTCCAGAGCTCAGGATCTCCACCAAGTGTGATGTCTCTGTTGAACATTTCAGTAATCTGATACAGACATGCACTTGTAATACCTCTAAAGTGCCATGCAGTAGCTCTCAGTGTCTCGTCTCTCATTCCCTCGAGACATCTATCGAACCAATGCATTACTGTCAGATAAGTCTGACCCATCCATCTGTATCTCATGGTTCCCTTGATGAACTGTACCATTCCCTTAGGGTTGCCATTACTGTATTTGAAGATGTCCATTACTATGTTGCCATAGTTATACAGCCAGATGTTGTTGAAGTAGTACATAGTGTCCTTGACACCTCTCCACTCTCTGTGCTTGTACAGACCTGTCTTAGGAATATACAGGTCTCCGAGTCTTCTCTCGCCATGTGGCTTGCCATACCAGAAATCTTTGGCAAGTTTCTTAGCATCGAGGTCCTTTAATTTCTTCAAATCAAATTTCTTCATCTTACTTGCCCTCCTGGATCTTCTTCAGTTCTACGCTCTCAACAAAGGCCTGGAATCTTGTTCTCAGCTGACCGGATGCGGAGTTGATGTACTCCTTCTCGATTGAGCATACAGGATAACCATAGTCTCTTGGCAGAACAAGAGTATCGATCATTCTCTCATAGCTCCAGTATTCGCAGAACTTGTTGGAGATTACGATAAGTCCGTCTGCCTTGTATTCAGCAGCAATGTCTGCCACTTTCTGCTTACGAGCTCTCATCTCTTGCTGTTCCATAAATCTTGCACACTGGCTAGTGAGCAGATAATGTCTAGCGATGGCTCTCAATGGAGTCTCGCCTTCCTTAATTTCGATTGGCTGTCTTGATTCGAGTGAACCATAGCAATGTCTATCTGCGACAACAAGCGCACCGCAGCTCTCGATAAGCTTGGTAAAATCAGGGTCATCATTCTCAGCACCAACGAGTTCAACCTTAATTCTGAAATTAGGCTTGTCGTCAGGCTTTCTTGTCTTCATCTCTTCAGCTGTCTCTCTCAGCTTGTCAAGAATGAGGTACTTAGGACATACCATTGTTACCAGATTGATAATCTGGAACTCGTAACCTGTGATAGTTGGGTTGTCGAGTTTTCTGTATTCACCGATTTCCTGAATCAATCTGCATACTTCATTGTGCTCTTCAATAGTCTTCTTAATAGCTTCATCTGAAGTATCAAGACCATACTTGTTCTTGAGGAAGTCAAGTACATGAATCTGCAGCTGCTTCTCATAATGGTCAATACTGTTTTCATTCTTCTTGAAAGGAACATCTGTAAATTCGATATCGAATTTAGCATTGTTGATTACATCATCCATATACTCCAGGTGTTCCTGGAATCTGCAAGTAACTGTACAAGTCTCAGTTGCCAGCTGTGCATCGATGAAGTTGTAACCACCTTCAAGAGCTCTTTCCATAAGAGATCTGCCGTAGTGGCAGGTTCTACCTGACATGTAGTATGATGCGATATCCGGAGATGTGCATCTTGGAGCTCTCAGTCTTACTGAGAATGCGCCAGGCAGGTCGAGGAGCACTTCAGGCATGAAGTAGCAAGTGTAGCCAAGCGCAAGCTTGCCTTCTTCCTTACCCTTTCTTACGAGGTCATTATTGGCCTCCTGCAGAAGGTCCTCAAAGTAAATCAGATGTTTTAAATCACGCATAATGTTCACCCTATCTTTACTTCTAGGTTATAACGTCTATACTAGTGAAATCAGTGAGTGGGTATACACCGCCTCACTTTATACTATTAATATAATTCTACAGTTATGATATCTTTCTGTCAATCGTACGCATGACATATTTCATCATTATTCATCATTATTCGTGTTCTTTTTCAAGCCCAAGAAATTCAGTCTGTTTATATGTACAGGAATAGTGTAAAATGATGTCATTAGAACTATTTTGAACTCGTATGGAGGATAACAAATGAGCGACAATCACACTCACGAACATACTCATGCACACCCGCATTACCATTCACGTCCGGTTGCTTCTTCCCATGAGGAGGCCATTGCCCTATTAAGGTATATGCTCGATCACAATCAGCATCACGCCGACGATCTTCATGAGCTGGCACACTGTTTTGAGGATGAGATTGCGGATCTGGTTCACGACGCTGTCGACAGACTACAGGAAAGCAATACCTACATTGAGCAGGCGCTTTCTCTTCTTGACAATTCAGCAGAATAGATATTAATTAATCTACGCACAAAATAATCCCCGTATGCAATGATGCATACGGGGATTTTTGGTATTTAACCACATGCTAGTCTATTACTATGTAGTTCTCCATCAGGTCTACCTTCTGGATGCTGGCATCAAATTCCTTTCTGATGCCCATGAGGTCTGTGAGAATGATTTTGCCGTCTTGAACGCGAACATCCGCAACATTACGAGCTAACAGGTTCTCATCTTTAACCTCATTTTTGTAAACGTTAGAAAGACACATTTCCTTCTTCCTTCTTACTTCTTACTCAGTCTTAGGAGCCTTGAAGAATGCGATTGAAGCGATCAGTGCAACAACAGCGAGAGCACCAAGTGCTACCATTGGAGTTGCGCCAAGAGCTGATCCAGCAATAGCAGAGAACTCAAGTCCTGCTGAGTTAGCGATGAATATTCCTACGCCTGCTGCTGCTGCTCCAAGGATGCCGAGAACGCCGGCAACCTTATTCTTCTTAAGGAATGCAAGAATTGCTGCAAGTACAGCGAGAACTCCTCCGCCGATTCCGATACCAAATCCGGTTGCTCTCTGTGTGAGTTCCTTAGTGATGAGCTCACCTGAATCGCCCTGGTATTCTCTACCCTTTTCAACTCCCATATGAGCTGCGTCAAAGTTGAGACTTCCATCTTCCATGTTGAAGTCTTCATCAACACCGATTCTCTCAGCAATAGGAGTAAGGCCTCCGTTAGCCTCTGTTTCCATCAGAGTCTTAAGACCATCTCTAATCTGCTGTACGCCATCTTCATACTCTGCGAGCTGAGCCTTACCATCAGCAAGATCCTGACGTCCCTTCTCAAGCTGTGCTCTACCATCAGCTAACTTAGCAGGAGCTGCCTTGTAATCAGCAAGTCCTGCTGCTAATTTCTTCTTACCTGCATCAAGAGTCTTCTGACCATCATCCTTAGTTTTGTTCAGTGTTGGCAGAGCCTTAACCTCAATCATTGGAACAATCTGTGACATATATGTCTTGAATGTATCGAAGTCAGCTGCGAACAGTGGTGACTTGTCAGTTGCCAGTGCCTGAATCATAGCATACTTGTCGCCGGCAATCTGCTTCAGAGCAGCATTCATATCACTGTTTCCAAGCATTCCTGCAAGACACTGCTGAAGTCCACCTGCAAGCTGTTTCTGTCCTGAAATCAGCTTGTTATATCCTGTTGTGTATGCACCAATCTTATCTGCATAACCATTCATTTCAGCTGTCTTATCCTTAATGCCGGTCTGAACAGCATCAACTACGCCCTTAAGCTGAGCAATATACTGAACAGCAGTTTTTCCATCCATAGCAGTAGCAATGCCTCCGAACAGTTTCTCAACTGTTGCAGCATTATCCTTAGCGAATGCACCAACAAGCTTCAGTATGCCAGTCTTCATGTTGCCGATTTCCGACTGAATCTGCTTAAGTGTAGCTCCCTCAGCAGGTGTTCCAATAGCCTGCTTCAGACCATCTGACAGTTGTCCAAGACCTGCAGATGCGGTTCCAGCCTTCTTGCTATATCCCGCAAGAGCATCTCCTGCCTTGTTGAAGCTTGCTACAGCCTTCTTAACAACCTCATTGTACGCAGCATCTGTAGAAGATGTGTTTGTCAAACCAGCGAGTAGTGCCTGAACATCAGCAGGCTGTACTCCAACCAATGTTGCAAGTGAAGCAAGATCAAGATCTCCGGACTTCGCTGCTGTTGCTACATCATTTGCAATCAGGGTCTTTCCTGCTCTGAGTTTATCAACGCCAGGTACAAAGTCCTTCTTGTATCCTGCAGTAACCTGCTTCAATCCGTTAATCAGTGTCTTCAGGCTATTCAGTGCTTTCTCACCATCTTTAACCTGTTTTCTACCTGCTTCGAGCTTTGCAGGGGCTGCCTCGTAATCAGCTAAGCCCTTGTTATACTCTTTCTCTCCGGCAACCAGATCAGCTTCGCCCTGCTTAACCTGCTCAATACCATCAAGATAGGCTTCAGTGTTCTCCTGAAGCTCATCAAGGCCATCTTCCAGCTTGTTGAGATCAGCGGTAGTCTTCTCGCCTTCTTCTTCCCAGTAATCTTTGCATGCAAGTACGTCATTCAATGATACTGCACTACCATAGAATCCGAAACATGCCGCAAGGATGAGAAGAATACTCAATCCTTTTTTCATTTTTGTCTCCTCCTTAGTTTTATATATAAAAAATAATTTTATATACTACAGATGTGTATCTCTTTCAATTCTGTCATAATGCTTGAGCAACCATGGTTCCATAGCTGCAGTCAGCTTCATGTCCAGATTGAAGAAATAAATTATGAAAGTTCCTGTGAACAGTGCCATATCGTAGTAAGCCTGTTCTCTGTTCTCAGGTGTATCCTCTTCAGCAATCATGTCCTCATTTATCATTGAGAGCATGTCTGTCATACGTACTAATTAGCATGCAACAATTTCTTTGATATTCATCTCCTGGCCTTTGAGCAACCAGGTTTCCTCACTACCGCAGTATGGACAAATTTTGCCGTGCTTAACTGTAGGATATTCCTTCTTGCAGCCATTGCACCAGGTTACTGCAGGTAGTGTTTCGTATTTTAATTCTGTGGTCTCCAAGATAGGAATCTTCTTCCTATACCAGTTCCAATAGTCAACCAGGTAATGAGGAACAATACCGCTTACCTCACCAAACTCCAGCGTAACAGACTCAATCTCTGTGAGTTTCTGCTCCTCTGCGAGCTGTTTGACTTGTTTTGCCACATATGACACCAAACCAAGTTCGTGCATGTCTTTCCTTTCTACTTGGAAATAGTCTTGCAGGCATATAGCCCGCAAGACTACCCTTTGTAAGATTAATTATTAATCGCGAATGCTATTTGTTCTTCTGAGCCATCTTTTTCTTGACAATCTTGATTGCTCTCTTAGCAGCGTAAGGTCCAATAGCCTTGAACTTATCCTCTGCTGGAATCATCTTGGAGTACTCATCACCCATGTTACGAACAAGGTGAATAGCATCGAATTCGCACTTAGTAGTACAGATACCGCATCCCAGACATCTGTTAGTGTCAACAACCGTACGTCCGCAAGTCAGACAACGTGATGCTTCTTCCTTGATTTGTTCCTCTGTGAATGACAATCTCTCATCACTCATTGTACGAACCTTCTTAGGGTCAATTGCAGCTACCTGACGTGCAGGTTTCTTGAATGACTCTGGTGGCAGTACTACGTTCTCCTTGTCAAGAGATACGAAGTGGCGAGTGTTACGGTGAATAGTCAGTGACTGTCCAACGTTTACGAATCTGTGCAGTGATACTGCGCCTTCACGGCCTGTTGCGATAGCATCTACTACGAACTTCTGTCCTGTGTAAGCATCTCCACCTACGAAGATGTCAGGTTCAGCTGTCTGAAGAGTTATAGGATCAGCAATTGCTGTGCCGTTCTTGTTGAACTCAACCTTAGTTCCCTTGAGGATCTCCTTCCAATCAACCTTCTGTCCGATGCAGTACAGAACTGCTGAACACTCAGCTTCTGTTACATCATTCTCATCAAACTTAGGATCGAATCTGCCTTCTGCATTCTTAACTGACAGGCACTTCTTGAACTTGATACCACAAGCCTTGCCGCTCTTAGTTGCAATCTCAGTCTGTCCCCATCCAGCGCAAATCTTAATGCCATCGTTCTCGCACAGGGTTCTATCTTCCTCGCCCATTGGCATCTCATCATATGACTCGAGGCAGTAGAGAGTTACACTCTCAGCGCCCTGACGAACTGCAGTACGAGCAGTATCTGCAGCGATGTTACCGCCACCGATAACAACAACATTACCAGCAAGTTTCATTGGCTTGCCCATATTAACCGACTTGAGGTAGTCAACTCCGGAAATAACGCCTTTAGCATCATCGCCAGGGATACCCAGCTTGCCACCATTCTGGAGACCTACTGCAACGAAGAATCCTTCGTAACCTTCGTTTCTCAGATCCTGAATAGTCTTGTCCTTACCAATTTCAATGCCTGTTGTGAACTGAACGCCCATTTCCTTGAGGATAGCGATTTCTGCATCAACAACATCCTTCTCGAGACGGAAGTTAGGAATTCCGTTCATCATCATTCCACCGAGCTTCTTCTCCTTCTCGAATACCATTGGTGAGTATCCTTCAATAGCAAGGAAGTAAGCACATGCAAGTCCTGCAGGGCCTGAACCAATGATAGCTACTTTCTTATCAATTGGCTCTCTTGTGCATGAATTCATTGGTGGAACGTATCTATGTTCAGCCTTGAGATCCTGCTCAGCAATGAATTTCTTGATATCATCGATAGCCAGCGGATCATCAATGCTGTTACGCATACATTCAGCTTCGCAATACTTGTGGCAAATTGAGCCGCAGATTGCTGGGAATGGGTTATCTTTCTTAATGAGCTTTAATGCATCCTGATAACGACCCTCGCTTGCCATCTTGATATATCCCTGAATAGCAATATGCAGTGGGCAAGCAGATTTACAAGGAGCTGTTCCTGTAGGCCATGTCTGAATGATACCATTCTCATTTCTGTAGTTGTAATTCCACTTGTGCTCGCCCCATGCTGTGTCGTCAGGCAGCTCCATCTTAGGATATACAACCGGACCGTCCTTAGTGCACAGTCTCTGTCCCAGTCTTGTTGCACCTGCAGGGCAAGTCTCTACGCACTTACCACAAGCTACACACTTGTCAGGATCAACTTCTGCTGTATAAGCTGAACGTGACATATTAGGTGTGTTAAAGAGCTGTGAAGTTCTAAGAGCATTACATACGCCAACTGCACAATTACAGAGTCCGAAAATCTTGTTTTCACCATCGATATTAGTAATCTGATGAACATATCCTCTGTCCTCTGCCTTCTGCAGAATCTCCATAGCCTCATCATATGTGATATCGTGGCCCATGCCTGTCTCACGGCAGTAGTCAGCAAAGTCACCTACTCCGATGCACCAGTACTGTTCCAGATCTCCGGAACCTTCGCCACGAACCGTCTGCTGTCTACGGCAAGAGCAGATGCCTACACCAATCTGGCCTTCATATTTCTTCAGCCAGTGTGAGAGATGCTCAATATCCAGTGATTCACATTCAGCAGGAATAGCCTTTTCAACAGGGATAACGTGCATTCCTATTCCGGCACCACCAGGAGGAACCATTTCAGTAATTCCAGCAAGTGGCAGGAAAGTCATTCTCTCGAAGAAGTCTGCAACCTTAGGGTCCATGTCAACCAGACCAGGTCTCATTACCATGATTTCAGCGCTTCCAGGAACGAACATGTCGAGAACCCATCTCATCTCGTGGTTAGGGTTCTTGCCATCGAGATTCTCCTTGTGGAACTCGATAAGGCCTGCCTGGCACGCAGCGTCAAGAGTTGTCTTCAGACGTGCATCATCATATCCAGTCTTATCCTTGAGCTGTGCGAATGTTAGCGGCACTCTTCTCTTCATCTTGAGTAATGTGTCAAGTATGTCGTCTATAACAGCTTCGCCATACTTGGATGCGGCATAATTAAGGCCACCATTAATACCCCAGTATTCAGGAGAGTCCTTGGTAATCTTCTCAAGCTTGAGCATTACCTTCGCTCTGTCCGTAATATTGGCACCGAGCTTACAAATTTTTTCGTCGCGTGTCATAGTTTTCTCCTCATCCATGCGGATTTTCTTCGCAATAATTATCTCACTTAAATATTACCAAATCAGTCTGTTCTTCACAAGAAACAATTCAAATGTTATAAGCAATAATATTGACTCCCGTGCCACAAACATCTTCAATCAAGAGTGCATTCTGTTCTGGAAGACTATCAAGGTGAAAATGTTTAATCGTTCTCATAACATCAAACAGTTTCCATTGAGGTACTTTCCTGTCCGACATTACGCTACATCTCGAGCCATCGGCGCATAGAATTGACGAAACTATGATTTTTCCCGGCATCTCCTCACCTTCTAACTGGGCCTTGGCATACACCGGACCTCTCAAACAGTTATTACCGTTCACTTCATAGCTTGTCTCATCAATTGTTAGCGCGCAGCCTCTCGGACAGCCTCCACATTGTATCTGCTTCATTACATTAATACCTTTCTTTGTATTAAATAGATACTTGAATTGTATCACGGTGTTGAGTTTTGCTACAATTATATCGATATAAATTATCGTTTCAGGACTGTCCCTTAGTACACATAATTGTACCGCAGGACCGTCCCCATTAAGGAGGCGCATATGGATATAAAGCAGTTGAAACAGACCGCGAAAGAATTGCGCCTGACTGTTATCGATGTAATGAAATGGTCAGGCGGAGCGCATGTTGGTGGATCCCTTAGCTGCATGGATTTGCTGACAGCACTGTACTTCAAGTATTTAAAGATTAATCCTGAAGAACCTGACTGGGATGGAAGAGATCGTTTCATCCTTTCCAAGGGTCACGCAGCTGCAGGATATATTCCGGTTCTTGCCAAGAGAGGCTTCTTCCCTGAAGAGCAGCTCAAGAGCTTTAACCACTTTGGCAGCCCATTTGCAATGCATCCAGATACTAACAAGGTAATCGGATGTGATGCATCTGCCGGTTCACTCGGACATGGACTTCCAATGGCTCTCGGAATGGCACTTTCCTTCCGTCAGCAAGGCAAGGACAACAAAGTTGTATGTCTCATGGGAGATGGTGAATGCCAGGAAGGATCAGTATGGGAAGCTGCTATGGCTATCTCTCACTTCAAGGCAAGCAACGTAATTACCATCGTAGACCGTAACCACGCACAGATTGATGGAACAACTGAGGAAGTAATGGCACTCGAGCCATTCGCAGACAAGTGGGCAGCATTCGGATTTGATGTAATAAAAATCGACGGTAATGACATGGCGCAGGTATGCGATGCACTCGAGAAGGCATGGGCTGTTGGCGACGGACAGAAGCCTGTATTTATCCTCGCTGACACAGTTAAGGGCAAGGGCGTTGACTTTATGGAAGGCAATGTACCTTATCACTACTGCAACGGAACTGATGAAGTCTGCAAGAAGGCTAAGGCTTCAATCATGAAGATGGAGGTGTAATCATGGCTGATGTTAATACTGGTACTAACTGGACATGTTACGACTCGTCCACAATGACAGCCCGTGAGATTTACGGACGTACACTTGCAGAACTCGCTAAGACCGATGACCGTATCGTAGCAGTAACTGCAGACCTTGAGAAATCAACAGCTCTGAACAAGTTCGGCGCTGTTCACCCTGACAAACTATACAACGTAGGTATCGCTGAGCAGAACATGATGGGAGTTGCTGCAGGTATGGCCAAAACAGGTCTCATTCCTTTCGCAAGCTGCTTCGCTATCATGGCAGTTCTGAGAGGTGGCGAGCAGATTCGTACAGACATCTGCTACCAGAACCTCCCTGTTAAGATTATCGCTACACACAGTGGTATCTCATTCGGACACGCAGGAACAACTCACCACTGCACAGAAGACTTTGCAATTATGAGATCATTCGCCAACATGACAGTTATCTGCCCTGCTGACGGTATCGAGACATCCAAAGCCGTTCGTGCATGCGTAGATTATCCAGGTCCTGTATACATGAGAATCGGTCGTGGATTCGAGCCACCTGTATACGAGAATGAAGATTATGATTTCGAAATCGGTAAGGCTACAATAATGAGAGACGGAACCGATCTGACTATCATCACTTGTGGTATCGGCGTACTTCAGAGCGTTAACGTTGCTAAGACTCTCGCTGAGAAGGATAACGTTAATATTCAGGTTATCAACATGCACACAATCAAGCCTATCGATAGACAGGCTATCATTGATGCAGCTAAGAAGACAGGTAAGATTCTGACTATCGAAGAGCACAATGTTGTTGGCGGACTTGGTGATGCAGTTGCCAGCGTACTCGCCGAAGAGAAGATTGCTATCGATTTCAAGAAACACGGTATGCAGGATGAGTACTCAATGATTGGATATGCTGAGGACTTATATGCACATTACAAGTTTGATGCCAACGGTATCTGTGATGTTGTAAGAGATATGCTCGGCATCGCTTACGAAGAAGATGAGGACTGGGAGGACGAATAATATGAGCGCAAATAATACAGATATTATGACTGCTAGGTTATTCTTTACTGCAGCATTCCCTACTATTCAGGTACTGCTCGATGACGACCCAGCACTGCATGAAAAATATGCACATTATGATAAGACTTTCCAGTTCGGTGCTAAGAACGGCAAGGAATTACTCTGCGCTACTCTGCACGTTAAGGATGGAAAGATTGAGGTAACTGAAGGTCCTGCTGCAAAGCCTGACCTCGCACTGACATTCGGCTCTGTTAGCGGCATGAACGCTCTTCTCAAGGGCGGCCTCGCAGTTCCACGCATCAAGGGCAAGCTCAGTCTTGTTAAAGACTTCCTCCCTCTCCTGCTAGGACTCAAGATCATGACCAAGCCTAACAACAAGCTGAAAGACAAGGCAGAGAAGATTCTCAAGATCAAAATGTCCCTGTACATGATTACAAGAGCTCTGTCTAAGTACAACAAGCTTGGAGATCCTGATATGGTTGAGTTCTGCCGTAGACAGCCTGAAAGAATCTATCAGTTCAGAGTTGATGATGGCGATGAGAAGGATATCGTAGCTTGCTACTTCAGAGTTGCAGAGGGTAAGTCCAAATCAGGACACGGCGTATACGAGCGTCGTTCACCTTTCGTACTCTTCCACTTCTTCAATGTTGACGGCGCTCTCAAGCAGCTCGGCGGCGAATGCGAATTCGTTGAGGCTGTAGAGAACGGCTATGTTGAGACCGTTGGATCACCTGAGTACGCTTGCTACCTGAACGACTACATGGCAATTATTCAGGGTATGATGATGTAATGCTTTCCTCGAATTAATTCGGCGTTGCCGTAAGGAGGAAAGCATTGATCTCCGTCGGCTACGCTCCTACGATGGAACGCGATAAGGAGTTATTATGAAGACGATATATTTTGATAAAGATATTCCGCGCGTGCTGGCGACCAAGGGTATCGTAATGGCAGGTAAGAAGGTTAAGAAAGCCAACGAACTGCTCTATGGTAATCTCAATGCTGTAAAGTTCGCTAAGGGCATTCCTGATCCTGCCCTTCCAGCAGACAACTGGGTAAGAGTTAAGAACATCTCTTGTGGTCTCTGCGGAACAGATATGAGTTTCTTCAAGGCTACAACTGGTACAAATTCAGCACTTGAACCAATTCCTGCTAGCAAGAAGACTTACCTCGGTCACGAGAACGTTGGTGTTGTAACTGAGGTTGGTAAGGCTGTTACTGATTTCAAAATTGGTGACAGAGTTGGTATCCGTGCTTACATGGCAGGATGCGACAACAAGGATTTGCCTCGTTGCAAATACTGTGAAGAAGGTAACTACAACTTCTGCACTAGATACGGTGAGCCACCTAGATTTGATCTCAAGTGGATTGGTGCTGGCTGGGGTGACCAGTTCATCGCACCACAGCAGCAGCTCTACAAAATTGACGATGCTATCAACGACGAAGACGCATGCATGATAGAGCCTGCTTGCGTATCTGTTCATGCAGTACTCGTTGACCCACCTAAGGCTAAGGAAAAGATTCTGGTTATGGGATGTGGAACTATTGGTCTTGGAGTTGTTCAGGCTATCAAGGTTGTTCAGCCTGATTGTGAGCTCTGGATTATGGAAAGAGTTCCAACTAAGATTGACTTCGCTATGAAGCTGGGCGCTGACCACGTTCTCAAGGGCGATCCTCTGGAGGCTGCATCTGAGGCAACTGGCGGTTCCAAGGTTTACAAGGGCATGTCCAAGAAGAACAGATACTTCTTCGGTGGATTCGATAGAATTTATGACTGCATCGGCGGAGACTGGTCCAACACTATGGCATGCAGACTGCTTGCAGCTAGAGGAACAATGGTTAAGATTGGTCACCATATGTGCGCTATCAACTACGACGAGACACCTGTATGGTGGCAGGAGTTAAAGCTCATCGGCGTAGATGCTCACGGTATGGAAGAATGGGAAGGCGAGAAAATGTACACATTCGATCTCGTTCAGAAATGGATCAAGGAAGGCAAGTATTCCGTAAAGGGATTTGTAACCAACCACTTCAAGCTGGACGACTACAAGGATGCAATGGCACTCGCACTTGCTAACCCACCAGATGTTATCAAGATTGTACTTGATTGCGAATAGTATTTCTTTCGATGAAATCTACAATTTCTTAAAAAAGTCCCTGCTCGATTGAGCAGGGATTTTCATTGTTTTGTATTGCTTTGTATGTCTGACCTTTCAGCGCATTTCAAGCATTTACGTCAGACTTAAATGTGCATTTTGCGCATTTATGTCAGACTTAATTGCGCATTTTGAACATTTAAGTCTGACGCGAGTGCACATTTATTATTTATCTATTGCGTCGAATGCCTCATCTGCAATTTCAAGTGCAGTCTTTATATCTGCATCAGTCAGTGCTGCGTTCAGGAAGTGATTGTGATGCGATGCCAGGAAGAGTCCTCTGCTGACACATTCTGCAATCCACTTCTGATGCATCATCAGGCTGTCATCATCCGCAAGTCTCAGGTAGAACAGCGCAGGTTCACCGGAGACAACGAGCTTGTGGTTGTGCTTGGCTGCTACTTCAACAAGTCCGTCTGTCAGCTTGGTTCCCTTCTCTCTAAAGAGTGTTGGTGTATCAAGAGCCTTCATCTTGTTGATTGTTGCCAGGCATGCTGCGAATGGAACTGCGCTCATCCAGTATGAACCTGTGAATGATAGTCCGGATGCAGCTGATTTGAGGTGCTCACCGCCGCAAGCGCAAGACATATTGTAGCCGTTAGCCAGAGCCTTGCAGAAGCATATAATATCCGCTTTGATGCCGTAGTAGTGATCGCTGCCTGCGAGGTCCAGTCTAAATCCGCAACGTACATCATCGAAAATCAGGAGCACATTGTGGTCATCACACCATTTACGAACTGCCTTCCACTTCTCAGAAGTTGATGTAACGTTATCATAGAAGTTGCCGTGGTCATAAGGCTGTGCAATCAGCGCTGCAACATCGCCCTTAGCTGCCGCATAAGCCTCATCGAGAGCCTGGATATCGAACCATGGGAGAATTACATTGTTCTCAACATCTGATGGAAGAATTCCAGGATAATCTGCCTTCATTGCCCACTGATCATTACCATGATAGTAACCCTTGAAGAAGAACAATTTCTTCTTACCTGTTGCTGCACGAGCTAGGAGTACAGAGAAAGTTGTTGCATCCGTACCGTTCTTCATAAAGTAAGCCCAGTCAGCACTGGCAACTGTATCTACCAGGAGCTCTGCACACTCTACCATCTTGTAGGATGGAGCTGTTGTGCAATTACCTAATTTCATCTGTTCAAGTGCTGCAGCATCAACATCAGGATCGTTATATCCAAGGACATTAGGACCATAAGCGCACATCATATCGATATACTTATTACCATCCATATCCCAGAAATATGTTCCCTGCGCTTTGCTGCTGATTAGAGGCCATTTCTCCAATGGAAGGAAGAGGCCCTCTGATGGACCGAGATGTCCATAGATTCCGGAAGGAATTACATTAAGTGCTCTATCGAACCACTCACGGCTCTTAGTGTGATCATATTCTGCATACTTAGCCATATCATTCCCTCCTTTACGCAAGGTAAACAGATACTCTGTCAAGAATTCTGTTTACGTTATCTATCATCGAAATCATTCCAGCGAGCTTGATGCGACCCCTGCACATCTCATTAATAGTTGATACTGTGCCTGCAAACAAGCCATGGGCCAAATCGATATCTGCAAATTCCATAGTTGCACGAGGATTCGTAGATGCGCTCTTAATCGAAGTGAACTTGTTGTTCTTAACCCTGATTGTGATGCTTGCAACATCCGGAATACTCATCTGAATATCTCCATCCACAGTATTAGATGCACTGATTTTGGAGATGCTGTCGTGGTTAGCAAGAGCCGATACTGCACCTGCAATTACGTACATTGTCATTACAGTATTCTCTTCGAACAGAGCTCTGTCAGCTGCCAGCTTCTCTTCCGATGCTCTCAGAACATCATTGAGAATATCAGTAAGTTTGGTAAATGGACCTGTAAGGAACTTGAGAGTTTTGACAGGTGCCTTGACAGGTACTCCCGGTATTGACTTATCAATTAGTGCGTTAAAATGAGATGGTGTTGCGAATGTCATGAGCATATCTGCTCCTGCTTTACCCTCACTCATCACGCAGCCATTCTTGCTGAAAGTGAATGTACAGCATGGTCCCCCGATAACATCAAAACACAGTGATGCCGGTTCGCTAAGTTCACCGAGAATTCTTTTTGCATTATCGTCCATACTACACAGATTCTCAAGTGATCCCAGAACGCCATACATATTCACATATGCCAATGCTTTCTGTTCAATCATAGTTGCCTCCTTCTTATACTTAAAATGTTTGTGGCATCTATCGTCAGTGCACTTTCTAATACAGCACTCTAAGCACCACCTGAGAGGAAATGTAGGTAAAATCCATGGTAAACATGTTCGGCATCCTCGCCCTCTATCACAACGCGAGTCTGTGGAAAGCTGATTCTACCAACTTGCCTCTCGGGCATTCTCTCGAGTTCTACAGTGCAACTGTTCTCAACCAGTGAATCAAAATATTCCTGAATACGGTCAACCGAATATGACCACACTTCATCGTATCTCATACTAGCCACCTGATATCGGCGAGAAAAATCCAACCACGTCGCCATCATGGAGCGCAGTACCAAGCGGCATCCGCTCTCCATTAACACAAACCAACAACAGTTTGGCTTTGATGGGATTGCACTTAATAAGCCTGAGGGCATCACGAACAGTGCTGCCCTCTTTCATTTCAGCCCAGCTGCGCTCATCCAGCATGCTACAGTCACTACCTAGTGGCGGTATAATCTTAACTCGCATCGTCGTTCCTCTATAGTGCAATATTTAGAATTAATCTTTGTAGTATGATGCCATTGCTACGCAATCCATTGGGCAAGCTGTAACGCACTGTTTGCAGCCAATGCAGCCATCATAGTTCACAAGTTCCGGGAACATATTTCTGTACTTGCCGTTCTTGCCCTTGTGTGACATCTCAATAGCGGATACAGGGCACACCTGAACACACATACTACAGTTAATACAATTCTTATAATGAAAGCTCGGTACAATTTTAGGTTTCATACTACACCTCCATTAATCTGTTAATTCCAAGAGTTTCAATCGTTGATGCAAGCGGAGCTCCGGTCTTCTCGTCCCATCCAAATGCCTTCCAATGCATTGCAACCTGTTCCTTGTTATTTAGCCTCACGCCCTTGAGTGGTCCAGTTGCAAGTGGCGGTTCGCCCTGCATTCTCTTAGGCAGAACAACAGCAGCAGGATCATATCCGTGCTTGATATTGAACATCTGTCTGATAGTCTGAATCCTGCATCCGATTTCCATATAGTGGTCACCATCATAATTCCAATCAGCCGCTGCATTCAGATAATCAACTATCTTCCACATATGTACGCCCATCATCTCGGCATAATAGCAGCCGCCCACACCATCAACCAGCATCGAGTAAGCTGCATTAGCTTTGGACTGAAGAGCCATTGTTTCGGATGCCTCGAGATCTTCCTTCTTGCTGTGTAATTTGGCTGGAGGTGCCCATGAACAGATATCACAGAGTGACATTGCTCCATACTGGATTGCCATTCCGATTGTGTGCTTGCCAGGTGCAGGCTCAGCAACCATGTGAATTCCCAGCTGTGGGTCATTTCTTGTGTCGTGCATTCCAGGTTCTTGACCGCCAACATGCATTGCGTATTCTTCGCCGCCGAACTTGGCTGCAGCTCTCTTAACGCCATCAGCGAGATCGTTACCAAATCCATCTCTTGCAATAATCTTCTTAACAAGAGCGACAATTGCCTCAGTATTACCCCAAGTCAGTTCAAGAGCATCTGTCTGTTCCTTGGTGAGAATGCCGTTCTCGTAACATTCGATTGCCCACGCTACTGTATTTCCGACTGAAATCGCATCGATTCCGGCTCTGTTCAGCAGTTCATTGATATAAAGAACAGAATCAAGGTCTTTGTTCATGCACAGAGCACCGAAAGCCTGTATTGTTTCGTACTCAGGTTTGTGAGTCTCGTAAAACTCACTGTATTTTACTTTGCTAAGATCCACTCTGCCGCCACATCCGAGAGGACATGAGTAGCAGTGGTATTTAGCACTCTCAATCTTATTGATTCTATCAGGATTGTACTCGATAGCCATAGCAGAGCCATCTGCCTCTGATGGACCGGCACTCCAGTTCTTAAGAGGACCGTCTCCACTCATAATAGCCATCGGAGTATTGGACGGCGTTCCCCATTCTTTGAACAGGAAGTTAACAGCTGAACCATCAAGTGGCATTGAAGGCATTCTTCCCATTCCAAATCCGCCAAGCGCGAGTGACATTCCCATTCCCGGTGGCAGAACTACCTTGTTAATCTTGCGTCCCAATTCCTTGGAAAGAGCCTTAACCTTATCATGATCAGCACAAGGCATAGGCTTGCTACCTGCGAGAACTACAGCCTTTAGCTTCTTGCTACCCATAACTGCACCGACGCCGCTACGAGCTGCAATTCTGCCCTCTTCATTGCATATTCCAGATATAAGCGACAACTTCTCTCCGGATGTACCAATTACAGCAACACAAGGAGTCTTCTTCTCCTTGCAGTCTTTTCTCAGTTGGTTCTCAGCCTCAACAGCGTCAAGTCCCCAATATTCCGAAGCATCTCTAATCTCTGCTCCCTTGTTATCGCAATAGAGATAAACCGGATGGTCGGCAATGCCCTTAATGAAGATAGCATCATAACCACACTGCTTGATAGCAGGTGCGAATATGCCGCCGCAGTTGGCGTCTCCCCAGCCTCCTGTCAGTGGGCTCTTGCATACTATGTTCACACGGCCGGTCATTAAGGCGCCGGTTCCTGTCAGTGCACCTGAACAGAATCCCAAGATGTTCTCCGGGCCCATAGGATCAGCATCAGCTGGTATATTCTTGTATAGATACCAAGCACCGAGTCCCTTGCCGGCTAAGACAGCCTCATAGACCTCATCAGGAATGTTCTCAACCGCCGTTGTTCCGACGTTAAGGTCAACAACAAGAATTTTACCTGTACATGATTTCATATTTAGTTCTCCATTATACTAGTCTTCCAAATCGCAGTACTCACCGAACTCGCAGCCGATACCTTCTGCATAAACCTCATCTATCAACTCTTCTGTCTTTCCGAACAGTGATCTCTTGTACAGTTTCAATGTTCCTGTTCCGTTACCACCATTCCACAGTCTATTATGTTTCTTATATCCAGTAGGTGCCTCATATCTAATATTCAGCATATCCTTCTTGGCGCATCTGATCTGAGTATCCAATTTGGCATCCTTGGTCGTCTGAACTACATGCCAGTGAATCTCATCTTCTGTCTCCCAGCAGTCGAATTTAGTACGAGAAAGCGTCCAGAACTTGGAGAAGTTGAACTCGTAGTCCTTGCCCTCATAGAAGAATTCTCCGAGCAGTTTTCTGTCGAGAGCAAAGAAGTAAATCTTAGGTCTTCCTCCACCTATATTGAATACTGAATTCATCAATCTCTTACCTGAAATATTGCTTGTGAGGTTGTTGGATGACAGCCATACCCATGGGCTGGTAAAGTCTCCACCCCAGTTCTTATCAGCATATCCGTTGCAAGTTTCCGGTTTAACTATGTACTTCACACCATTCAGCGTTATTTCTCCACTGTATGTTGTCTTCATACCTTCTGCATGCCAGAACATCTCAAAAGCATTGATTGCTCTGAAGAATTTACTCGCACCATATCCTACGTGGAATGCGACTTCCTTCTTTATATCGATATTCCAACTCATCGAGCCTGCATCGGACATCCACTCAGGATGTGCCTCGGCTTCTTCAGAAGTAATAGCAACAGTTCCTTCAGTATGCGTCTCACTGCAATAGCAGTCTGCAGCCTTAACACTATAAGGTGCGTCTTCGTGAATTTCTGTATCACAGAGAGAGAAGAATCTATGTAACTGTCCCTTGGGTTCTCCCCAGAATCCTACATTAACCATCAGATATGAAGGTCTAACGCCAGCCTGCTGTTTTGCAGGATCATTCCATACAATAACTGGCTTTGGTTGCTTCCATGCAGGATTGCATGTGAAAAATTCAATGTAAAAAGGTTTGCGTTCTCCGGTCTCTGCATTCTCAGCTGTTAGTGAATGCCACCACCAGTCATAGCCTTTCTTAGCGAGAGGGCCTCTGAGCATCCACTGGTCTCTTGTAATATCATGAACATTAGCCATTGTAGTCTCCTTTCGGTTTAAATGTTAAACGGGCTGCGATAGCTTGTAATTCGTATTTATTTGTCTTCTTTTGCTTTTCTTGCGAGGAAATTGTTAAGTCTCTTCTTTTCAATACCCCAATAAATGCTTCTAACAGGCGGTACTGTATCCATCAGTAATTTAGATGGCTTGAAAATTCTGCAAGGGTAAATATGCTTCTTTCCGGCAGCAATTCCTGCAATCATTCTGTCTGCGACAACCTCAGCTGTCTGAACCGGGAATGGTTTACTCATCTTAACGCCGCCGCCACCTACATTGAAGAAATTGGTTGCAGTTGAAACAGGATATACCGCAGTTACTTTCAGATTCTTAGGAGCTTCGAGTCTAATAGCCTCCTGGAATCCTTTCATAGCAAACTTCGTTGCTGTATATAAAGCGTAACCAGGGATAGCCATCTCGCCCATTGCAGAAATAGTAAATGCAATGTGGCCTTCCCTGCCTTCCAAGTGCTCCAAGTATCTCTGGTATGTATATATTGGGGATGCCGTATTCAGGCTAAAGATATTAGAAATACGATCCCAGTTCACGTAATCCATCTTCTCATAATATGGTGCACCAGCATTGGCAATAACCAGATCAACCTTGCTGAACATTGAGTCTGCCTTGTCAAAGAGTCTGTCAATACCCTCCTTGGTGCTGAGATCACTGTTGAACAGGGTAACGTTATCTCCATAACCTGACAGCTTCTCAATGCTACGGCTGGAAGCGAGTATTGTATTAGTCTTATCTACCGACAGCTTGTCAAGCAAGCACTTTCCTATTCCGCTAGATGCTCCTGTTATTACGATTCTCTTGCCTGTTATTGTTGTAGTCTTTCCGCATTTCTTCATATCGTCATCACCCTTAATCTGCATTACTGTATCGTATGCACTGTGGCATGCGTGTGCAATAGTTCCGCTCTTGTCAGCATCACCTACGCGGTATACATTCTGAACTCCAAGTTCTTCCAGACGGTCAGCAACCGCCTTTTCAGGTCTTACTCCCATGGCAAGTACTACATAGTCAGCAGGGAGCATGGTCTGTCTGCCACTTGCGATATCTTCAACAAGCACTCCGTCCTTGTCTATTGAACACAGCTTGGTCGAAACGAGGAACCTTGTATCGAATTTATTGATACGGCTCAGTTCATCATCGATGTGTTGGAACCATGCTCCAGGTGCGATTTCACCCGCCATTTCAACAACAGTTACATGATTGCCGTCCTCATTGAGGAAGTCTGTTGTTTCGAGTCCTGTCATTCCTGAGCCGATAACAACAACCTTGCTATTTTTGATTTCCTTCTTGCCGAGCAGAATATCAGGAGCAGTGATAACATTCATATTATTAATTCCAGGAATAGAACCAGGTCTGAGCGGATTACCTCCGGTTGCTATTATTACTGCATAAGGATTCATTTCCTTAATCTCTTCAGCAGTTACCGCCTTGCCGAGGATAACTTCAACACCCTCCTTCTTAACGGCAGTCATAAGATCCTCGATTGCCCAGTATAGTTTATCCTTGAGATGTCCTGAGGCTGCTGCGATAACTTGACCGCCTGCCTTCTCATTCTTCTCGAACAGAGTTACATCGAACCCTCTCATAGCCATTGTCTTAGCTGCAGTCAGTCCGGATGGACCTGCACCTACTACAACAATCTTGCGACCTGCGCCATCTTTATCCATGTCGTAGTATTTGCGCTCGTTGGCAATACTCATATTGAGGGCGCATTCGCCAGGAGTTCCATGGCCGGCATTTGTCATGAATGAACGGATACAGTTCAGGCAGCCAATGCAGCGCTGAATATCCTCAGGATGTCCTTCCTGAGCTTTTCTTGCCCAATGAGGATCGCAGATGAAGGTACGACCGGAACCGATGAAGTCCTGATAGCCCTCCTTAATCTGCTGCTCAGCCTGTTCAGGAGTTCTGATTACATTAGCTGCGATAACCGGAATGCTTACGGTTTCCTTAATTGCCTTGGCAAGGTATTTTCTCCAGCCCGGTTCATACGTTGTTGGCTCAAGCCAGCCATTATATACATCGTATCCCGCACTTGAAACATTGATTGCATCGACGCCAAGTTCTTCCAGACGCTTTGCTATCTTCTTGCCTGTCTTCAGAGTGTATCCTGTACCGGCTCTTCCAATCCTTGCATACATCTCGTCAACAGTAAGTCTTACGATTAGCGGATAGTCCTTGCCGCAACGTTCCTTGATACCAATTACGATTTCCTCAAGAAAACGCATACGGTTCTCAAAACTTCCACCATATTCATCTGTTCTAAAATTAGTATATGGAGACAGGAACTGCTGAATCAGATATCCATGTGCTCCGTGAAGTTCAACTGCATCGACGCCAGCCTTCTTGCATCTCTCAGCTGCGTCAATATAGTCCTGAATAGTCTTCTTAACCTGTTTGTTGCTCATGGCATGGAGTCTTGGGGATCCATGAGGTGCCTTCGCACAGTCAGATGGTGCTTCTACCGAGAAGCAGATACCCTTATCCTCTAGATTCAACAGAACCGGCGTGCATTTATAAACCAGATCTGCTGCCTTAGGAATTGCCTCAACACATGGTATAACCGCAGGAAGTGAATTAATAGCACTTGCTACGCCCTGCCTGCCCGGATGATGTAGCTGAATTGCCAGCTTGGCCCCATGCTTGTGAATCCTTCTTACCATCTCTTTCATTGGCTCGATATGGTAATCATGGCTCATCGCGAGCTGAGTATATGTAGATGCAGCTGCCATATCGTTAACACGGCAGATTCCCGGGATGATCAGTCCCACACCACCCTTCGCTCTCTCTTCATAGTAATCCATCAGGCGTTCTGTCGCCTTACCGCTCGGTTCACCAAGTGAGAACTCTGCAGCAGTCATGACAATTCTGTTCTTAACCGTCATCGTTCCGATATTCATCGGAGAAAAAAGCGTCTCGTATTTCATAGCTGTTTCCTTTCACTAACACTAGAAATATCTATATCTTACTGATTTGATTTTATCATTTTTTAATATAAAAATCCCTTTATTTTTATTAAAGTCACCAAAAAACAGCTCTTTCGAGCTGCTTACTATCTGATAAATTCTATTCTATTTACCATTCTCGTCCAGTATGCCGAATCTGACTCCGGAATGATAATCCTGCATGGTGCACTCTCCTCATCGAGCGGCTCGCCGTCAATTCCAAACGCCAAATATATATCATTGGCTGTGATGTAGTCATTCTGAAGCTTTACATCGTATTCGTCCGAACCATAGATGACGATTTTGGCAAAGTCAGCCTTGGATACGCCATACTCGCCCAAAACAGTATCGAGCTCAGGTCCCGTCGCGCGAACGTCTCCGATTTTGTCGCTGGTGGAGTTCGTCTTGAGAGTCTTGCATTCCATAGCTTTGAGATCAGCTATTGTGACGATGACATCCTCATCCAGAATTCCGCTCAGAACTATCTTCTGATCAGCATATGAACTAATATCGATATCGTCCGTTCCGCATGAACTCAATACAATACCACAGCTTACGATAAGCACTACTATTAACGAAAGTGATAATAACCTCTTCATCATCTATTCCTCTACCACATAATACTTTCCGGTTTCAGGGTCGCGATACACCTTGCCCATTTCTTCAAGTTTGCTCTCGTCTTCAATGGTATCAGCACTTTGCTCGATGCTGTTAACTTCATACTTGTCTTGTGGCTGTTTCTGAATACCCTGATCTGTTACGTTGACATTCCAGCTGACAATAAGAGCCACAATAAGTCCACACGCGAAAACCAGCATGGCATCGGCCATGTTTCCAACACCATCCATAGGACTGAAGTCATCTTCTCTATGCTGTACTCTTAATCTACCATTCTTTCCTGAAAGTCGCATTATCTTTCTTCCTCTTGTGCTCTCAACTTGGCAAGAGCGTTCATTCTTTCTCTATTCTGTTCCTCAAGAATTGTTTCCATTACAGTCTCAAGGCCAACCATGTATTTCTCATACCAGCTCTTACGGATACCTGAAATAACATATGCAATAGCGGCACTGATAAGTCCTGCAACTGTTGTATCAAACGCTATTAACAACGAATCCGACAAAGTTTTAGTATCACCCTGCGCCAGAGCAATAAGTCCAGGACCAAGTGGAATCAGTGTTCCCATTAGTCCGAACATAGGAGCGACTCTAGCAATAATATCTGTTATTTTGGTAATCTTAGTATATCTTGCCTCTTCATCAGCAAGTAACTGTCTTGCCAGTGCTTCTCTAGTGTTATCCGGATACTTAATTCTGGTAATCAGCTTCTCCGCAGCAGTCTTCTGTCTCTTCAGCAAGCCAGAGTTATTTACAACCTCCAACAACTGAACCGAAGCCTTATTCTGCATTTCATCAATCAGCTTGGGAATATCTGTCTTCAGTGCCTTCCTCTCACTGATGAACTCCGCAATGAAAGATCCAATCAACACAACTGTTGCCAATATCAACAACAGCAGAATTACAACTGTTGGTATCTGCAATGAACTCGATACTATTCTCAATACATCCTTAACATATTCAGACATTTATGTCCTCCTATTTATCAATTCTATATTTTCTAATCCTCAGTACAAAGCCGGCTCCACAGGCAGCGATAACTCCACCGATTGTTCCGGCAAGCGCTCCTTTGCTGTAGTTTTCGGCTTCACCAAGAGCCTGTACCTCTGGATTCACATCTACGTTCTGGCTGTCGTCCGTTGTGGCTTCTATTTTATCACCAAGCACCAGCTCTTTGGCAGTAATACTGCTAATTATCTTTATTTTTTCTTTGTTTATGCTCTTTTTTCTATCTTCTGTATCCGCCTTATCTCCAACGGCCTTTTCATCTTTCTTTGTTCCGGTTCCATTGATGACAATCGAGGCCTGTGTTCCATCAGGTGCAGTCGCTGTGATTGTTGCAGATCCAGGTCCAACTATTGTAACTGTTCCATTCTTATCCACAGTAGCTACCGATTTATCACTGCTGGACCACTTCATCTGAGATGCCTTATAGTCACTGGCAAACGCCTCGTCACCGGAAACCGATACCGATACTTTGGCCGAGCTGCCCACCTTGAGATCTAGCTGGTCAATTGCAAGATTCATTCCGCTGATTGGAGAACCTTTAAGTACAACGTCCATTCCGAATATTGATTGCACTGATTCATGAGACGTAACATCGCCGCTATATCCATAATCAGACCACTGTTCCTCCTGAAGTGTTGTTTGGCCAATACACAATCTAAGAAGGTCTTCCTTTACCATCTTGCTTTCACTAATTTCTCTCTGATCGGTCTTAGTACAGTAATACGATAAACCTAGGATTGCTGGCACCTTAATTGCTCCGGACAGCGAACCCTTGTTAGGATAAATGATGCACTCTTCATTATCTCGCTCATAATTCTTAGCAAGATTAGGATAGTAGAATCTCTCAGTCTCATACTCCCAAGGTTCCAACTGCATCGAGAATCTACGGTCTTTGCCGCTTCCGTCAGTTGTTCTGAAAACAATGTATTTTATTGAGTTTCTGTCTATTCCAGCCGCTTCTATTACATCAACAACTCTAGGGCCCCTTGCAACAATACGAAGCAATGTAGCTACATCCGTAACATTTGCGTATTTATATACTTGGTTGCCAATGCTTTCCAATTGTGTTCTCGTAAAGGAAGCCTTAACAGGAATCTTGTCCTCTCGCCAACCCTCATACTGCACTCTGACTTCGAGAGAAGCATCGCCTGCATATACCTGATTTTTTGCACAAAGAGGCGTAATAAATAAAGCCTGCGCAATAATCAGTGCAGCAATAAGAATAATTGCCAATATCCTCTTTCTAATAGCCAAGGTAAGATCTTTCAAAACTCTCTCCATACATCAATTCATAAAGCTTATCAACCTTGTCTTGCAAATTCTCGTCAGAAACAATATCTGGATACATAGTATGAATCATATAATATACGCCTAGCAGACTGGTAAGCCCCGGGAATTCCCATGAATCATTTGGGGCAGGCATAATATATACATTCTTATTCTTAACGGCTGAAATCTCCGACCAAGTACTATCATTAACCAGATCCTTAACCCCATAATTTGCTGCATCACTATTAGTGATAAAAATATAATCTGGATTCCACGCAAAGATTTGTTCAACACCTGCAGTTGGCCAGAGCTCTGTTGCCTTTAGCTCATTCGCACAGTTTACTGCCCCTGCCAAAGAAAGCATCTTGCCTTGCAGCATGCTTCCATCAGCAACTTTTCCAATGGAGGAACCCATTACAATAGCGCTCTTTCTATCTTCATCATTAATATTTGATGTCAGCTCTTCAAGCGTTGCGATTTCGTTCTCATAATAAGTAATCAGCTCGTCCGCCTTTTCTTCCTTGCCACATACAATGCCAAGAACTTTAAGCGCAGTTGTCATTTCTTCCGGAGTCTCAACATCGATTCCTACAGAAGGAATGCCTATCTTCTCTACAGCTTCAAGAGTCTCTACATCGCTTGCTTTATGAATGAAGAGATCCGGACCGAGCTCAGCAAGCGCTTCTATATCCGCTACGCCCTTTCCAACATCTGCACAATCCTCTAATGATGGCTGGATGTCCTCGAGAAACTCTTCCGTCTTGCCAATACCGGTAATCTTATCTCCCATATCCAACGATAGTAAAAATCTTATTACCACCCTGTAACACAGCGCTATGCTCTTCGGATTTCTGTTTACTGTGACCTCACGGCCGGTTTGATCAATAAGAGTAATGCTATCTTCCGTTTCTTCAATAATTGTCCCGGCTAATTGTGAGGATTCATTATCTGTAGATTGTCTACACGAAGCACAGCTTGCCATTGTCACAGCAAGGATTAATACCATTATTAATAATCTTTTTACAGTTCCGGTACGAGACATGCTTTTCTTCCAAGCTCCTCTATCCACATTATTCTTAAATCCGTATCGTATATCTTCTTGAGCGCATCCTCTGTGAGAATATCGTCCGTATTGCCCTGAATAATCTTGCCCTGTCTATCCACAATCGCAGCCTTACCTCCGAGTAGCAGAGCATGATCAGGATTATGAGTTGTGATTACCACCGACAAGCCTTTGTTCGCCATAGATTTTACCAGTTCAAGAACACGTTGCTGATTGCCGTAATCAAGATGCGCAACCGGTTCATCAAACAGAACAACCTTAGGTTCTCTGACTATAGCTCTCGCTATCAGAAGCTGTTGTCTCTCGCCTCCACTGATATTCATATATGACTTATTAGCCAGATGCGCCAGGTTCATGCTTTCCAGAACATCCATGACCATCTTCTCATCTTCATCTGATGGTCTTCCGAACATGCCGGTCTCCGGTGCTCTTCCCATCAGCACAAAATCGAATGCAGTGTAGTCAAACGCAGGCGTATGTAGCTGCGGCACGTATCCGACAACTCTGGCAATATTTTTTTCTTTCATTGAACTCAGGCTCTTTCCACAGAGTTCAATCTCACCTAACTCAGGCTTTAACAATCCCGCCATGCAGCTTAGAAGCGTAGTTTTGCCCGCCCCGTTCGGTCCGAGAATGCACAGTATCTCTCCTTCATCAAGGCTGAGAGCAACGCTATCCAGCACTTTGCGCTCGGAAGCAGAATATGAAAATGTCAAATTCTTAATCTCATATATCATTCCTGCACCCCCTACCTGATTGTTGCCTTCTGCCTATACAGCAGCCATGCGAAGAACGGCGCGCCGATAATACCGGTCAGAATACTTACAGGCATTTCTGCCGGTCCTATGATTCTTGTCACAGTATCAACGAGCAACATGAATATACCGCCTATGATGCAACATGCCGGCAGCAGTTTTCTGTTATCCGATCCAATGAGCATGCGACCAAAATGAGGTACTACAAGTCCAACCCATCCGATGGTTCCTGAGATACACACAGCTCCGGCAGTGAGAACTGTCGAGCACACTATGCATATTCCACGAAGCAACGAAACATTAGCACCAAGGCTTCTTGCCTCCTGCTCTCCAAGTGACAGAATATTAATCCACCAAGCCATTGCAATGAGAACTACTGTAGCAATAATACCAAGCGGCAAAACAACAAGAATATCGCGATTATCTACATATGCAAAACTACCCAGCTGCCAATACGTAATTGCTGCAAGCTGAGTTTCAGGATCCGCTATATATTTAATAAATCCAAGGATGGATGTCATAGCACCACTAACAATGATACCTGATAGCACAAGCATGATATTGGAATTACTCCTCATAAAACCCGGTATCAGAAGTGTTAGCGATACGGCAATTAGTCCGCCAATAAAGGCAAACACCTGAACTAGGCCTGAAGGCATTGCCATCAGAATTGCAAGTGCCGCTCCTATGCAAGCACCCGATGAAACACCGAGAAAATCAGGAGATACCAGCGGATTCTTGAATATACCCTGATAAACAACACCTGAAAGTGATAATGCAGCACCTACCAAAACTGATGCCATAACTCTTGGAAGTCTAACTCCAAGTAGGAGTTTTTCATCCATAGGAGCCCAGCTACCCTCTACACCAATCAGCCTACCAAATAAGATTTTGATGCAATCTCCGGGTGAAATTGAATACTTTCCCGCACAAAGGCAAATAAGAATAAGGCCTAAGAGCAGGAAAAACAAGGCCCAGCTAGCCAGGCCTTGTTTCTGAATCATTATCTGTTTTTTTCTATATCTTTCTGTTTGCACTTTACAACTTGACAGCAACTACCTCTACATCACCATAAGCACCATACAGAGTCTTAGTCTTCTTTCCAGATTTAACCTTAGCATATGCTCTTACCTTAACATAGTAGCTGTTTCCCTTCTTCAGTTTAGTCAGTTTGCAGCTTGTTTTAGTGGTCTTAACTGAATTCCATTTTGTTGAACCATCCTTCTGATAGGATACCTCATAGCCGGTAACTCCGGATGATTTCTGGCTCTTAATCTTAACTGTTGCGGATGTCTTTCCTGCTGTAAGTTCAGTAACCTCAGCCTTAGCTGGCTTAACAGTAAACTTTTGGCTTGCAACCGCACTGTCCTTCATCAAGCAACTCTTAACAACAGCCTTAACTGTGTAATAACCAACCTTCTTGAATGTGTACTTGTTGTATTGTGGATCTGGTTTTGCCTTAGGTACACAATTGTAAATCCTTGAGTTACTTACTGTAGGATTCTTGCCATCTACAGAGTAATGAATAAATTGTTTATTGTGATCCTTGGTAGTAACAAAATCTAACTGACTTCCAGCCTCAACTGTTGATGCTGTCATAAATTCAGGCTTGCTTGCCTGCTTCTTTTCCTGTTTTGATGTTACTACAATCTTATACACATTATCGAGGCACTTAGGAAGATTTCTTTCTGTAATGTATGCTTGTCCAAAATAAAGCTTAACATCATCTACAGATTCAACTGCGAGAACTGGGCTTGAAGCCTGCTTCTTAGCGGCTTTAACCTTAGCAATTCCCTTAAGGGCATTCAGTTTGGTAATATTAGTGTAGCAATACCTGTTTACCATAAGATCAGAATAGTTCATCACTTCAGGATCATAGTCAACACAATTAATTTCTAATGCCTCATTTTTTCCAAATGTGATACCGGCATCTTTTAGCAGCTTACTAACTAATACCCCCTTTACTGTTCTGGCCTCAACAGTATCGCCGTTGTTGATAATCGAGAAAGTATAATCCTTCAATTCCATTGTTGATAGATCATACTCCTTAGAAACATCCCCTTTTTGAACAACAACCTTCAGGCTGTTGCTTTCCTCTGCAAATGATGCAACAGTCATTACGCTGAAGCTCATCGAAAGTGTTACTACTAAAGCAAGTAGTAATGATACAAATTTCTTCATAATACTCTCCTCTCCTTATTTGAACATTTCACGCTTCTTTAGCTCAACGAACAGGCTATCTCGATTCTGCTCATTTATATAATAAACATCCGCATTCGGATGATTGAGCACTGCATTCAGAAACTCCGTATCCATGCCTTCCTTGGCTGTAGCAATTACCGGTATATCCCCATCCAGACAAGACAACACCTTAGCTTTGAACAACTCTGCCTCATTCTCCATGAATCCCAGTTCATCCATTATGATGATACCGTCCGGCTTGGCCTCAAGGCATTTCACGCCATAGTTGTCAAACACATCAGTATAGTAGCTATGGTTAACCCCATTGCCATCGCCAATATGATTTTCTTCTGATTCGGTTTGCTCTGAGCAATTTACAGCATGCATGAAGAACGAACGGTAACCCGTTTTCATGCTGCTACCGACGGCTGTCCTGAATCCATATAATGGTCCATCGTAATCAGCCAACAGCTTATTGAGCAGTGTGCTCTTTCCTACCTGCCGATGACCTGCAATAATAATATGTTTTTTCATCACAGTCTCTTTCTTATTCCATTTTGCTATAAGAGAATTATACTCCCCCTTATTCGAATATGGAATAATAAACAAAGTTTAAACAATGCCATTTCGGAATATTGGAAAGGAATAAGGAAATAGTGTAAAATATGTCTGTAAACAAGTACTATCTTCAGTTAACATGGTGAACAAGATGACAGGAAGATATATGAGAAACATCCCTGCTATCAGCGAGGATGAACAGAAAATGTTACATAACAAGAAAGTCGCAGTTATTGGATGTGGCGGTCTGGGTGGATATGCTATTGAGTATCTCGCCAGACTAGGCATAGGTCATATCATAGCAGCTGATGGAGACACATTCTGCGAGAGCAATTTCAACCGTCAATTACTCTGTTCAACAGAGACTATTGGTCAGGCCAAAGCGAGTGTTGCGGTTGCTCGCATTCATGCGATTAATCCTGATATTAAGGCTGTAGCTATCAATGAGTTTCTTACTGCTGATGATGCATCAGAACTCATCAAGAACGTTGATCTTGTAATCGATGCTCTTGACAATGTTGAATCAAGACTTATTCTTGAAGACATATGTGAGAAAGAAAAAGTGACATTCGTTCATGGAGCAGTTCAAGGATGGAACCTGCAAGTATCGGTTGTAAGACCCGGCTCTAGAATTATGCACAATATATACAAGGCAGATAGCAAGGCTCCGATGACGCATGAAGAATCCAAGGATAATCCTGCATCAAAGACCTGTCTCTGTCCTACACCAGCATGCTGTGCAGCAATTCAGGTTTCAGAAGCCTTGAAAATACTCCTTGGCAGAGAATCAGCACTCAACGGAAATATGCTGTTTATGGACCTACTGACAATGGAAAACTACAGTATTTCAATGATATAAGGCTTAATATAATTGTAAACGAAACCATATTGGCAACAAAAATCGGCCCCTTTCGGAGCCGATTTTCTTGTAAGGTTTAGTTGAATGAATATGTATCTCTGAGTACTTGAGCCATAGCTTCCTTACGGCAGTCTGGGCAGAGAGTATCAACTTCATTGCCGGAACCTTCAGCAGCTTTCTCAAGCTCTTCCCTAGTTCCAAGAACAGCACCACAGCGCTCACACTTAACCAGTTCAAACTCTTTGCCCCAGATAGTACGTGTATCTGCTGTCTCAACAAGCTCGATTGCTCCAGTAGGACATACGCGAGCACAGCTGCCACAACCTACACATACAGTGCTAATTTCACGGTAAGGAGTAGAAATTTCTTTGGTAACTCCTCTATTAACAGTGGAGATAGCTCCTACTGAAAGTTCTGCACAAGCCTTGGCACAGAGTCCGCACATTACGCACTTCTCAGAATCAATTGAGACGAATCTGTCAATCTTAGGTGCATTGTACTTCTCGCACAGAGCCTTGATTTCTTCACTCTCAGGTGCTCTCTTCTGCAGAAGTGTAAGAATTAATCCGCGCTCTTTCTGAACCTTTTCAGAATTAGTTGATACCTCGCACTCGGAAGCGATCGGGTATACGCAGGATACTACGATTTTGCTTCTACCATTCTCTGTTACTTCTACAATGCACAGTCTGCAGCTTGCAGTTCCCGCAAGTGCTTCATGATGGCAGAGAGTCGGAATTTCAATTCCGTTACGACGCGCAATAGCAAGGATGAATTCTCCCTTCTCACACTGACATTCTTTACCGTCAATTCTGATAATCATTGCTACGCCCTCCCTTCTGTAACTACTGCATCGAAATGGCAAGCCTCACGGCAGCTACCGCAGCGGATACACTTATCTGCATCAATTGAATGAGCGATCTTAACCTGTCCGGTGATAGCATCAACAGGGCAAACTCTTGCGCATGAAGTGCATCCACGGCATTTGTCTGCATCAATTCTGAAGCTGGTAAGATTCTTACATACTCCGGCAGGGCAACGGTGCTCCTGGATATGAGCAACGTATTCATCTCTAAAGTACTGAAGTGTTGTAAGCACTGGGTTAGCTGCTGACTTACCAAGTGCACAAAGTGATGCATCCTGCATCATATGGCCAAGGTTCTCAAGAAGATCCAGGTCTTCCATAGTTCCTCTTCCCTCACAGATATCTGTCAGGATTGCCAGCATCTGCTTGAGTCCCTCACGGCAAGGTGTGCACTTTCCGCAACTCTCTCCGCAGAGGAAGTTTACATAGTATCTTGCAACTTCTACCATGCAGCTACGGTCGTCCATAACGATCATTCCGCCGGAACCCATCATTGCTCCACGCTTCTTAAGTGTATCGAAATCCACAGGAAGATCGAGCATGTCTTCAGGAATACATCCACCGGAAGGTCCACCGGTCTGAACAGCCTTGAAAGGTCTGTCTCCCTGAATTCCACCACCAATATCATAAATCAGGTGACGCAGAGTTGCTCCCATAGGAACCTCTACCAGACCTGTTCTCTTAACCTTACCTACGAGTGCGAATACCTTAGTTCCTTTACTTCCTTCTGTTCCTACAGTTGCGAATTCAGCTCCGCCGTGCTGCATAATATAAGGAACACAAGCAAGTGTTTCTACGTTGTTCAGTACTGTTGGGTGATCCCAGAGACCTCTCTGTACGGAACGGATGTACTTCGCTCTCGGTTCTCCAACCTTACCCTCGATTGACTGCATCAGAGCTGTGGATTCGCCGCAAACGAATGCTCCACCACCTCTAACTACCTGAAGTTTGAGCTTCTTTCCTGAACCGCAGATATTATCTCCCAGGAATCCTCTCTCCTCTGCAGCAGCTATTGCAGCCTTAACATTCTGTACAGCCAGGCTGTACTCATCTCTAATATACAGGAAGCCTTCTTCAGCGCCGATAGCAACTGCACATGTAGCAAGTCCCTCAATAACGCTATGTGGGTCTCCTTCGAGGATGGAACGGTCCATGAATGCACCCGGGTCACCCTCGTCTCCGTTGCAGGCAACATACTTAGGGAAAACATCATATCCTGCAGCTGTTCTCCACTTACGTCCTGTTGGGAATCCTGCACCACCACGACCACGAAGTCCGGAAGTTTCAATCTCAGTAATGATTTCATCAGAAGTCATTCCGAGAGCCTTCTTGAGACCTTCATAACCGCCATTTGCAATATAATCGTCAATGTGTGCAGGCGAAATCTTACCGATATTTCTCAGTGCGATTTTCTTCTGAGGAGCATAGAATGGGTTATCATTCTGCTTCTGAACTCTCTCGCCATTATCGCCCTTGTACATGAGCTTCTCAACAGGCTCATTGTTCTTTAAAGTCTTCTCAACGATTTCTTCTACGTCAGAAACCTTAACATGGTAATAAGCGATTTCTTCGATTTCACCCGGCTTATCGGACAGGATAGTAACGAGAGGTCCGTTCTCACAGAATCCGTTACAACCTGTCTTCTTAATGTCGCATTCAACCTTGATATCAGATGAATCAACCAGTCTTTCAAATTCTTCGGCAACCTTAGCACTACCATTTGCGAGGCAGCCCGTACCGCAACATATACGTACAGTCTTCATGAGCTATGCCTCCTTTCTATAC